>Ga0137375_10000298_pt1 | contig 50954 bp, 30 predicted proteins | sample SagtaG_24_FD_104936 | JGI IMG/M metagenome (GOLD analysis project Ga0137375, IMG submission 104936) | Vadose zone soil microbial communities from Sagehorn Ranch, Mendocino, California, USA - Sage1_R_113_16 metaG | ecosystem: Environmental > Terrestrial > Soil > Vadose zone | place: USA... | reverse complement strand
TGCGTGGCGGTGGCCGTAGGCGTGGCTGTAGGTGTCGCCGTCGCCGTAGCTGTTGGTGTCGCCGTGCGCGTGGCGGTGGCCGTGGGCGTGGCTGTAGGCGTCGCCGTCGCCGTAGCTGTTGGTGTCGCCGTGCGCGTGGCGGTGGCCGTAGGCGTGGCTGTGGGTGTCGCTGTCGCCGTAGCTGTTGGTGTCGCCGTGCGCGTGGCGGTGGCCGTGGGCGTGGCTGTAGGTGTCGCTGTCGCCGTAGCTGTGGGTGTCGCTGTCGCCGTAGCTGTGGCGGTGGCCGTCGGCGTGCCCGCAAGCGGCGGGCACTCCTGCGTTACGCAGTCGAGCGGCACGCAGGTCGCGCCCTCGCCGTGGTAGCCATCACCGATGTGGGCCTGGTCGAGGTTGAGCTCTGTGGCCGCGCTGCCGTCCCAGATGATAGCTTTGGTGCCGGAGTTGGGCGTGTTTGGGAAGTCGTCATCGCCATTGAGGAAGAGGGAAGCCTGGCCGCTTTCGTCGCCGATTACCTGGGCGCCCACTAAGGCGAGGACGCCGCCCGTGTTGGCAACGTAGGAGGTGTCGTCCGGCGTCGGGCTCTTTGGTGGCGTGTCCGGAGAGGTGGGGAAGGTGCGGAGGCCCGGGTAGCTGCCGCCGAAGCTGGCAGTTTGCGGCGTGTTGGTTCCGTCCACGGGGGCGACTGGAATGTTCTGCGCCGTGGAGAGGGGGGCTCTGTGGACGAAGGACGTTTGATCGATGGGCAGGTTGTTGAAGGAGATGCCCTGGCCCAAGCCGGTATCGGTGAAGGGAAGGAAGTTGACGGTATTGGGCCTGAACTTGTCCCCGATGTAGTTGAGGCGGATCTGCCAGCCGGTCATGTCCTGCACGTTCTGGATGAGCACGTGGACGTTGTGGTTGTGGGTGGCAGGGTTAGCGGTTGCCGAGGTAAGGCAGTTGTTGACTGTACCAACCTGCATTGAGTTGAGCGTCCGGCCATCGATCGCCGGTCCGCACGTTGGGTCGGCGGTGATTGGGTCCGGGTTGCCCGCTGAGTCACAGTAGGTATTACCGGCGAGCTGCATGTCCAGGCTGATCGAGGGGTTCTGGACGGCGCGCGTCGTCAAGACGCCGGAGAGGAATAAGACGCCGGTCGCGACGCCGATCGCGAAGATTATCGTGGCCGCAGTGACGATATTTCGCTTGTGCATATCAACCCTCCCGTATTGGGCTTCCTACTTTGTTCCTATCCAGCCGTCGAAAGCGGATAGCACCCGTAGCCGCCGCCGACTGTTGGCGCAGTGGTAATCGCCGCCAGTTTACGTAAGCCCTGTCCGGTTGTCAAGGCGTATAGCGCTCAACAACGACATAATTTTTTCAGCGGTCAGGACGCCGCGCGACGGTACCCGGCGTAACAGGACACCAATCCAACTCTCATCAACAAGAGAGTGAGGCGCCGGCTCCGTGAGAGAGCCGGCGCCTCGCGCCTGAGTTTAGTGCTCCCCGCTAAGGTGGCCCGCAGGTAGACCCGAACACTCCAGCCAGCGCATCGATGTCTGCGATGTCGATGACGCTGTCGTAGGTAAGGTCCACGCGGCCCTCGTAACCGGGCGGAGCCGCGTCTCCTACGCCGTCGTTGGCCGGGTCGCCGCCCAGAGAGCCGTATTTACCTGACGCCAGGTCAATGTCCGAAATATCCGAGACCCCGTCATTGGTGAGGTCACGCATGGACTGGGAGAAGGCCACCTGGGCGACGAATTCGGTTGGAGAGTGAGTCTTGGCGAGCCTCTGGTCACGCGCCGGCGGGCCGACGACATTCGCGAAGGTGATCGTATTGCCCGAGATGCCGGTGACGTACTTCAACGTCTCGAGGGTGCCCATGGTGGTGCTCCCGGTGCCGATTATGATCGGCTGGTTGAGCACGAAGCCAGCGGCGCTGTTGACCGTCACGCTATTGGTGCCAGCATTAGCCTGCACTGCAAGCGAATCCCGCCCGGGGTCATCGGCTGCCGGACCGTCGGGATAGGGGAGCGGTGGATTGGCGCCCAGGAACGTACCGGACACCAGGACGTCGCCCATACAGGTGTCAAGGTCGTTGACTACGCCGTCACCGTCGCTGTCAAGTGTGGTGGAGCAGTCGTTGGGAGTGGCGACGGCGCCGATGCAGATCGTCTGCGCGGCGTAGGCGGCATGGTAGTGGCCGTTGGCGCCTGTCGGAGTCAAGGCGGGGCAGCCGGCGCAGCTCCAGCCCGGAGCGCCGTTGAAGTCACAGTCCGGCCCAATGCTATCGGAGGCGGGACCGCCGTCGGGTGTGTCTACGCCGGGCAGCACGTCGCGGTCATACTGGAAGGTGTTCGCCACCAGGCCGCCGCCGCCGCCGGTTCCCCCAGGGAACGTGTTGGGAACCGACAGGCAGTTGTCCAGGCGGTTCTCCCAAACGTCACCGTCCGCGTCGGCAGCGGCCGTGCCGGGAGTGGGGTCACAGACTGTAGGCGCGCCGTCGCTGTCATCGCCGCCCGAAGCGTTGTTGAGGGTGCGCGGGTTCCAGCTCGGGTTGGGGACGGAGTGGCAGGTGTCGAGGGCGTTCTCGTGACCGTCATCATCGTAATCCCGCTGGCTGACGCCGTACTGGTAATAACGGACCACAGTCGGGCTCGCCGGGTTCGTCTGACGCACCACCTCGGGCGGGCCGCCGTTCTGATTGCCGCACTCGTTGGGGGTCGTTGGAACGGCGGCTGGGCAGCCGTTGTCAACGGCAAGCCTGAGCTGGAAGGTGCCCCCTTCTCCGGTGCAAGCCAACGGCGGCGAGGCGCCGGTGCAGGTGTTGTCGTGCGGGATACCGAAGAAGTCCGTCTGGGAGCTGAAGTTACAGAAGTCGTTGATGGAGCTGTTGGAAGGCGGAGCGACGGGGTCCTGGAGGAACGTCAGGTTGGCGTATCCCCAGGTGGGCGACACCCAGTCCAGGTTGGGGAAGGTCTGAAGGGCTCCGAGGTCCATGACTACGAACTGGAGGATGACGATGAGCGTGTTCGCCACGAAGGCGACTCCCGCATAACGGGCGCGGGCCTGGACGTAGCCTCCGTCGTCGGCGTTGGCATTCGGATCGAGGGAGTCGCGCACGAAGCTGGGAACGGCGTCGGCCCCGTCCGCCACCTGGTTGCCGTTGAAGCTGGCGCCGCCGGGAGTGCCGAGCACTTCCTCAGCCACGCCGTTGTTGTCCAGATCGCCGTCGTCCTCGCCCAGGTTCGCCAGCAGGTTCGTGGACGGGCCGTTCGGGTAGATCACAGCGACGCGGCTCACCGCATCCCCCGCGTTGTGCAGGGCGGTGGGCGTCCCGTTCCAGCCGCGGACGGCCTGGTAGGTGTTGGCAGTCGTGTCCACGCCAACAACGAGCATCTCTTCGGTGCCGACGCGGATCTCGTTAACGCCCGCTTGTATCGTCCCCTCTGTCGCCGTACCATCTGCGCCTGCTCTGAGGCCCAGAGGGTCGAGCGTGTGACTGTACGTGAAGGTCGTGATGGCGTCGTCTAATGCAGCAGGAATGCCCCCGGCGCCCACGGTCATGGCGCCGCCGTTCGTGAACGGACGGGCAGTTGTGACCACGTTGGACTCCACAAAGTTGAAGGTGACGGGCGTCGGACTGAAGCAACCGTTGTTAAGCAGCCCCAAAGTGGCTGTCGAGTCGAGTTGCCCTACATAGGCGCCGACGTTCGGGATGGTGGCGGCGTCGGACACCGACACCGCCGGGTCGCCGAGAGTAAAGGCGCCGCCCATCAGGCCGGTGAAGTTGCCCGCAGGCGCGAAAATGTTGTACTGGGCATGGACGTCAGAGTTAGCGCCTGCCGTCGTTGGGTCCAGCCGGTAAAAGTCAGGGGGACCGAAGAACGGGCTAAAGGTGGTTGCTTCGCTGCTTCTGGGTGTCGCCCACATGGCTGCGAGGGCGACCAGAACGAGCAAACCGACAAGAGCAAGAAGCTTCTTGCGCATTACAATCCTCCCTTTGGGCTCATCTTGTTACGAGCCGCTCCCGCCGACGAGCGGCGACCAAGGCGTCAGCGTCTGTGGCAGACGCGAGTATTTATAGATGGACGAAACGGGGTTTGTCAAGCCCATATTCGTCCCAGATTCCCTCTATTTGCAAAATGGTATGGAATAGCGAGCGCTTACTCTGATGACGGGTCGCCGATGACGGGTCGCCGGCTATCTTTCGGCTGGCGTGTGGAGCGAGCCGCCCGCGTTACGGGCAAGAAGTGCCGAAGAGGCCCGCCAGTCGGTCCAGGTCGGAGATGTCTACGACGACGTCCACCGGATCGGGAGCGATGTTGTGGCGAGCCGGCGCCGGCGGTACCGACAATCCGAAGTTCCCGGAGACCAGATCGATATCGGCGATGTCAGAGACGCCGTCGTTGGTGATGTCCGCGGGCCAGGCGTCGTGGCTCGGGCCGGTTGGGCAGCTGGCGCCGCGGTCTGTGCCGGCGGCGTACTCCACCCGGTCGGAGAAGCCGTCAAGGTCGAAGTCGCCGGCGTCGCAGGCGTCGCCGAAAGAATCGCCGTCGATGTTCGCTTGCTCCTGGTTGGTAACCGTCGGGCAATTGTCGCAGACGTTCCCCCGGCTATCACCATCCTGGTTAATTTGGTTGGTGTTGGCGGTAAGCGGGCAGTTGTCTGGCCCGGCGACGATGCTGCCGCCACCATCGGGATCGGCGGGCCCGTCGGAGACGCTATCGCCATCGCAGTCAGGGTTGGTGGGGCAAGGATCGCATTCCTGGCCAAGGCCGTCCAGGTCGCTGTCCGTCTGGAACGGGTTGTAGTTGTCCGGGCAGTTGTCCCGGCTGTCCATCCAGAAGTCGGCGTCGGGGTCCTCGCAGGCGTCCCCGGCCGGCGTCGCGGGATGGACGACGTTCGCCTGGCTCGGATTGGGGGCCAATGGACAGTTGTCGGAGCCGGTGCAGAGCGTGGGCGAGGTCTTGCCCGGATTGCAGACCCCGTCCAGGTCCTGGTCCACCTGGGCCTGCGAGCAGCCGTTCACATCTACCGGCCGCTGGGAGAGCGGCGTGAAGGCGCACTGGTCGCCGCCGTTGGCCACCCCGTCTCCATCCACGTCACCGTCGCAGGCGTCCCCCGCGCTATCGCCGTCGAAGTTCTTCTGGTCGGCGTTCGGCACGCTGAGGCAGTTGTCGCATCCGTTTGCGATGCCGTCGCCGTCCGTATCCGTTGCCGTCGCGCCGACTCCTACCTGGTCGCAGCGGACAACGGTGTGAACGGCCGGGTCGCTCAACGGAAAGCTCTTAAACTCCACGGACCACGTATAGACGGCGCCGTTGCTCGGGTTCGTGAGCACTGTTCGCCCTGCTTCGCCCTCCAGGGTGGATGGATTGTCACTGCTGATCCCCTGGAACGTGAGATCCAGGGTGGTCATCGCGCAGACCTGGGGGCCCACGTTGAACATGCTGCCTTCCATCGTTTGGCCGCCTGCGCCGCCTTTGACCGGGAACCGGAACTGCTGGAACGGGTAGCCTTGCACAATCCAGTTTGTCTCCACCTCCGCTGGGTCGCTGGCGTCCCTGCCCTGGTCCACAATTGTCAGAGAGTACGTCTCCATCATCCCGTCGCAGGCCGGGTAAGCCGGCGGCCCCACGTCCGCCAGCAATGTGCCGGTGCCGATTATCGGTTCGTCGTTGCCGCTTTGGACGTTGGCGATGTCCCAGCCGGCGGGCAACGTGAACTTGATGGAGCCGATGACATGGTCCGTTTGAGCCACACTGATTTGCTGCGCGACGTTGCCGTGCGCTCCCGAGCCGGACGGGGAGAACGATGTGATGTTGTAAGAGGGTTGGAACTGTTTCGCTGTGTCAGCGCGGGCCGCCAGAGGCAGTAGGGCCAGAACCAGCGCGAAGAGAGCGAGAATAAACCACTTCATAGCGGGTACATGCTGAGGGGGCGGGGGAGATTCTGTTCTCCCCCGCCCCCAGGCTAGTTCTTAACGATGCTTTAGACTCAAGAGTCCAGGCCCGTCGCTACTTGCTGACGTCGTCGACGTTTCGGGTGACTACGCCGTCGTTTCCGGAGTTCCGGTCCTGGCCTCCGTCAGAGGAGGTCGCGCCGGCGCAGGCACCGAAGAGTGGATTGACGCCCAACGGAGCGATGTCATCGCCGTGGCAGAGATCGACGGCTACCATGTAGTCAACAGGCTGAGTGTTGGGCCCTCCGCCGCATGCCGGGTACGTTACATTGACGTGCACAGTCGTCGTGAATGAGGGTGCCCCCTTCAATGTGACTGTCGCCTTCGTCAACCACTCCACATCAGCATCACCGTCGATGTTGATCGGCCCGGAAGCCGTTACCGTTGCTCCATTGACGCTCGTCACGGACCCCGCGGACTTGCCGGGCGCCGGTGCAGGGCCGGGGCCGGGCACATAGGACGGCTGGGAGTCGAGGTAGATTGAGATCTCGCCGTTCTCGTCGCCGGTCTGGCTGTTGTTGAGGATCAGGTTGTAACCAACGGTGTTGCTGGGCGCGCAGGCCTGTGTGCCGCCGGTCAGCTTCTTGATAGAGAGATCGTGCAGAGTCCTCTGGCAGCCGCTGGGGGCGGCCGGGCCGCTTGCGCTGTCAGCCAGATCTGCGTTTCCGTCCCCGTCGTTGTCAACCCCGTCGGAACAGGTCGTCGGAATGGCGAGCGCCTCCGGCGTGCCGGCCCCGGACGCAAAAGCCGCTTCTTCGACGTCGCACCAGCCATCGCCATCAGCGTCCGCGAGGCCGATGCAGACCGGCTCCACGTTCAGCACCACATGGAAGTGGCCGTCGGACACCGTGGGGTTGATGTCGCAGGCGTCGCCGATGCCATCGGCCGCGGCGCCGCCGTCTACCGGCTGGGTCCCCACCTCCGCGCCGGTGGGCGGCCCGACCTCCCCGACATCGCCCTGGTTGTCGAGGGCCAACCCGTTGGCAGCCAGCGGGCAGTTATCGCCGCGGTTTAGGTAGTTGTCGCCGTCTAGATCCAAATTACCACCTACGAAGGGATCGTCATCGCAGACTCCGTCGACACCGTCGCCGCCGTTGCTCTCGTTGAAGTTGTCATCGCCGGTGAAGACGAAGAAGTGCGGGTCCCCAACGTTGGGTTGGAAGGGGCAGGTGTCGTCGCTGTTGACGAAGCCAAACCGGCCCGTCAGCGATGTGCCGGTCGGTTCAGCCGGAGCGGACGGGCCCTGGTCGGCGTCGCGGTCGCTGCGGGAGTTCATGACGAAGAACTTCGTGTTCAAATTCGGAGGACTGACGGGCCCCGCCGGGTTGGTGCGGTGCGATGTGCCGCCGACGTTGCCGAACTGGGTGGAAGTGAGATTCAGGCCGCAGCTGTCACTAATCTGGCTACCAGCGGGCGTGGGCCCGCCCGCCGGGTTGAAGTTCTGCGTTACGGTCAAGGTGGCAAACCCCGACGAGGCCGGCGCCAGCACTCCTGGATTGTAGGTCAAGATATCGGCGTACACTTGAGTCCCGGTCGCCGCAATGAGGAACGCCGCCGCCTGTCGTTCGCGCAGGAGTAATGGACCGTCGGGGAGATTGCCGGGGAGTCCGAGCGCGTTGATCAGGCTGTTCCAGCGCTGGGATCCGTCCATTTTGCCGTCAGCAACGCCGCTGGGGTAGGTTCCCGTCCCGTCGTCAACGTCGCCGATCAGTTCGGCGAAGTTTGTGCCCGGCGTGACATTTATCGTGTTCGCGGCCGCGCTGTTAGTTGACGCGTCTTCCAGGCCGGTGTTTGTGTGTGGCGTGCCCGGCGGATAGATGGGGCCTGGATCGCTGAAAGTCAATGTAATGTCAAGGATGCAGGCGCTAATACCGAAGACGCCCAGCGTTGAGATCGCTATAGACGATCCCGTTGGTGTGCCGTCGTCAAAGTCGGCATCCGTGGACATCCCCCAGCCCGCGGGTGTAAAGGTGACGAACTGCGTTGGGAACTCGCGGTTGGGGTTGAATGGGTCAGTGGTGCCCCAGTCTCCTATCGATGTGACGTCCGCGTCGACGCTCGGCGCGTTGCTGCTCAGGGTAACGCTGAGCGTCGGTTGGTACGGCGCGGCGCTCGCGCCGTCACCGGCCAATAGCAGTGCGCCAACTGCCAGCGCCAGCAGAGACGGCACGGCGAGGTTGCGTAGTCTCCAAACCCTCCTCATAGAAAAGCCTCCTTCTTGGCTAAAGCGAGCAACCGTTGGGCGGTTGGGCGAAAAAATTGACTTGGATACACCCCCTTCATCTCACGGCAGGCGTCCCGGCTATAAACCCCGCAGGCTCCTACCGACAGTTGCGTCAAATAATACATCAGCGCCTATTATTGTCAAGGGGTGTTGCGTGGCTAAGCGCAGGAAAATAGAAAGAATTTTCATGTGTCAAAAGACTGGACTCGATGGCACTGTGTTCGAGGTAGGTGACCTTCCGCTGCTTCGCCGCGCGTTGTAGTATCGGCTTATGACGCCTGCTGCCATCACGTGCGCGGCCACCGTGACGCTCGTGGCTTTTCTGCCGTTCTGCAGCGGCGGTATCGACCGCCGCCCGATCGAAGACGTCAGCTCAGAGTCCGTGAGCTATCAGGCGGACGATGGCGTCCGTATCGCGGCCAGCTGGTTCTTCCCTCCGGGCGAGACGAAACCTCCGGTGGTGATACTTTTGCACGAGCAAGACGGTAGCCGGGCGCAGTGGAATAAGCTGATTCCTGTGCTGGTAGACAAGGGGTACGCCGTGCTCGCTCCGGACCTGCGCGGCTTCGGCGAAAGCGACACGATCATCCGTGATGGTCGGGAAGAGCCGTATGTGTTCGCAAATCCGGTGGATGCCCTGCTGGATGTGGCCGCAGCCCTAAAGTGGCTCGAGGGACGCAACGACGTCGATCTAGGTCGCATTGGCATGATCGGCGCTCGCCTTGGCGCCGATCTGGCATACGTATCGAGCGGAGGCTTTCCTGCCGTGAGGGCGGCCGTCGCCATAACCCCAACGCCTTACGCGCCTGACGACCCGCTGCTGTCGATCATTCAAGACTACACTGCCCACGACGTTTTTATCATGGCCGGCAGCCGGATAGCATGGGAAAATGGAGTAACGCTGGGAATTCGCATACAAGATCCGGGCGGCCGCCGATACGTCGATCATCCGGATCTTGACGGCACTGCGCTCATGGCGATCGATGATCCGATCGAAGACATTCTCGACTGGTTCAAGAAGCGCCTGTTGACACCGCCCACGATCCCGCCGGGATAGGCGGGTAGCAGCCGAGCCGGTCTTCGCGCCACCGCCTTAGGGCTGCGCGCCGTTCGCCTATGGCACACAGCCGGTACCGAACAGCCCCGCTAACTTATCGATGTCCGTAATGTCTACGACACCGTCCGGACCGGAAGGGATACTCCATAGGTCTGGGGCGATATCGTAGCGCGCCGGTGCAGACGGTACTGAGTTGCCGAACTCCGCGGCCAGCGCATCGATGTCGGTGATGTCAGAGACGCCATCGTTGTTGATATCCGCAGGCCAAGCGCCGTTGCCGCATTTCGCGTTGGGGTTGGTGCCGATCTTGGCTTCTGCCTGGTTGCTCCAGCCGTCGCCGTCGGAGTCCGGAGGAAAGAGCACCTCGAACTGGGCCATCATGCCGTCCTGCTCGTGCTCCAGCACGTGGCAGTGGAAGACGTAGCGGCCGGTGAAGTCGGTGAACTTGGCCTTTAGCACGATCGTCTCATTCGCATCCAGGAAGAAAGTGTCGTTGTACAGATCGTGTGCTGGGCACGGCGGTGGAGACGGCGGGGGTGTGCCGAAGTAGCGGCTAAGGCATTGGTTTTCGGCGTCATGCAGATGGAAAGTGTGAATCCTCCCGCCGGCGTTTTGGATGACCCACTTCTCCGTGGTTCCAAGGACGGGCTGAGCGTCCACGCGGTTGGAGTCGAAGGGGAGACCGTTGATCGTCCAATGGCCGGCAGTCTTGCCGAAGACCCAATTGCGGGTAACCGTCGGCTCGCCGATGTCCGGGAGGGGCCGCAGGGTTGAGGGAATGCTGCTGTTATCGGTGAGGTCCTGCGTGACGCGGAACTGCATAATGTCGATGTCCGGGTTGTTTTCTGTGTCCCTCAGGTAGAACGTCTCTCCCAGATGACCCGCGAAATCGATAACCACATCCAGGCGCTCGCCCGGCGCGAAACGCATTGAGGTCCTTGGGACAGGCGCAGGGAGGAGGCCGGCGCCCGTGCCGATCTGAGTGAACGGCTGGCCGTTGCTCAGCACTAGATTATAGACGCGGGCGCCCGAGGCCTCGAGCATGCGGAAGCGGTACTTGCGGTCACCCACCTCCAGGTAGGGCTGGTACACGCCGTTGACGAGGACATGATCGCCCGTGACGCCGTCATTATTGAAGACGTATGGAATCTGGTTGTTGACATCGAACTGGCGGTCCGTGATGCCGAGCGGTATGTCGTAATCCGGCCCCAGGGTCAGCGACCCGGGAAGCGTCTGGGGGTCGGCCGGGTCGTCGAGTATGTAGAAGCCCGCCAGGCCGTTCCACACGTTGCGCGCCGTGACGCCGTCGCGGTGGTCGTGGTAGAACTGCGGGGCGCCGCGCTCGTTTGCTCCGTCATCCTTGTGGTCGTAAGTGTACGTCCGGAACCCGCCGCTCGGGATCAGGAATTCGTCCGGGCGTCCGTCGTTTACCGGCGACGAATGGTTCCCGTGGTTGTGGACGGTCATGTCGCCCGAGGCAGCGTCGAGGTTGTTGGTAAACGTCACGTTCGTCGTCTGCCCGGTCGGGCGGCGAATCGTCGCGCCCGGGAAGGTGCCGCCGTAGGTCCACATGTTCGTGCAAGGTCCCGGCAGGATCTGGATGCAAGCGTACTGAATGCTGATGTTGATGTTGGGACTCGTGAGGACCGGCGGCGCATAGAGCGGGTTGACAAAGGGATTAGGCGTCGCCGTCGGCGTCGCAGTCGGCGTCGCCGTGGGCGTGGCGGTCGGCGTCGCGGTCGCTGTTGGCGTAGGCGTCCCTCCGGTCGCCGTCGGCGTGGGCGTGGGCGTGCCCGAGGGCGGCGTGTAAATAATGGTGAGCGCGGGCGGGTTGTTGCTTTCTCTGGAATCGAACCGCTTGGCCGTCGTGCTTGTGGACTCGTCGCCTTTGACCAACCAGCCGAAGTTGAAAGACGGGTTGTTCAACCACGACTGCACATCGGCGACCATAAACGACGTTGAGCCCCAGGTGTACGCGCCGTTTGCGCCGACCTGTTGGCTGGCGCTCACCGTCCCGGAGAAGTCGCCGCCTTGCGCCGTCCAGAAGACCGTGTTGTAGAAGCGGTGCCGCCACGTGGCATCGTTGGTGGTGGCGGGCGCTCCCTTGCCCTCATTCTGGCTCGCGTCTGATGTCCCTTCGCCCCAGTCAGCGACCAGCTTGTGGAGCTCGACGGTCCGGGCGGTATTGGTGGCGACCCTGCTCGCGTTCAGGGTGAGGCTGACGCTCGTGATGGTCGAGCCGGCCGGAATGCTCCCGGCGACGTTGAAAGCGAGGACGCCCCGCCGCATGTAGCCCCTATCCGTTCTGCCGGCGAAGAAGTGAATGCCGGCCCCGTTACTGCAATCGCCTAACGGTACCGGTGTCTCAGTGCAGTTGCCAGCCGAGACGTACTCGTAGAGGGTGTTGTCCTTCGAGGGATTGAGTATTGCCGTCGCCGCCACCGCCGGCTCGGACCCACTGAGGACGAATCCGGCCACAACAGCAAGGGCGGCCAGGGCCATAATCAATCCAAGAGAGATGTTTGCCAACGCTGCGGGCTTACTCATGACTACCCCCTTCAGTCGAGCCTTCAATCGTCGGGAACCGAGGGCTCTAACGGCTTCTGAGGCGTCCATCTTAGCATTCTGAGGCACGGGTGTAAGGGCCATTCGGCCCATCCGCCTAGGTCGTTTGGCCGGAACAGCGGAGGGCCAGATGGCGTCATCGGACGGAGCCAGTTCTGCTACCCTGGTAACGTCGCGCAGAAGGATGCATCGACAGCACGGGTTGACAACTTATCTCGCTGGTAGTAGACATAGCACAGTAGATGTGACTGCGGCCGAAAGTAAGAGGAGGGGTTCGATGGGTACTTTGCTTTTTCGGGCTGCCGTGCTGGCGGCGTTTCTGTCGACGTTCTTGGCGCCGGCGTATTTCGGCGTTCAGTCGGCTTCCGCCCACGTGCATGCGGTGACACCGCTCAACTGCACGTCTGCCAACGAGGAAAACGCCGGCGGAAGGACAATCCTTGATACGCCCGCTGCCGTCGAGAACGGTGGCCCGATCCAGCGCGGGCCTATCCCGATCAATACCGGGAACGCCGCATTCGATCCGGAGACCGGGGGCGGCAATCACGGCTCACCCCCCGGCTGCGATAGCTAGCTGTGGTCGGCCGGCGACGAGCTGAGCCTTAGGCCGGTGGCCGGTTCAATCGCTTTTCGTGACTGAGCTCAAGGGGCGGGCAGCAACACCACCAGCCGCTGGCTCCCCGGCGGTCTATGATGCCGCGGCACGCTCCGGCGCCGAAGCTCGGATGTGGCCCAGGACCGCACGGAGCGTATAACCGTTGACGCTGGGATGAAGAAACGGCGCATCCAGGTTGACCGTGTAGCGGTGACGCCGTCCCTCCTTGCGCACGTGAAGCATTCCAGCGCGGCGGAGGTCGCCGATGAGCCCCCACACGGTACGTTGCGTCAGAGCCATCGAATCGGCGATCTCGTTGATCGTACAGCCAGGATGGACGGCGACGTGGAAGAGAACCGCGCCATGACTGGATACCAGATAAAAGTTTGCTATGAGGCCCCCCTCATTTAGGCTTCAATCAGAAGGATAACACTTTCGGCGGGGATAACATTACACATGGTCGTAAGTTTCAACTCCAATGGCGGCGTGCGCGGCCGGATCATTGCCCTTTCAACCTTGGGCGACGCACAATAGGCTGGCGATGGGAGTTACGCATGAGCGGAACAGAACCGGCGCGATTGTGCTCCTGCTCACTTTAATGCTGTTAACGCTCGCCGGGTGTGGCGGCTCAGACTCGGGCGGCGCCCCTACCGGTCGTCCGGCAGTCCAGTATCCACCTGAGGTCCAACAAGCCATCGATGAACTTGAGGGGCAGGTTGGCTTTCGCCCTGTGGCGCCAACTTACCTCCCGGGCGGGATGGACCCCGCTCCGGAAACGGTTCACGTTAGGAATGAAACCCAGCAGACCGCGATCATCTCCTTCTTTCCGCTCGTCGATCCCCCGGCGACACCGGCCACGCCCACGATCGTGGAGATAACGGAGGACCCGGCTACCGGGGTTAACTGCCCGCTCTGTCCCAGTGAAGGGTTTACTGAGATCGAAGTGGGCGGCAAACCTGCCCTCGCTGAGGAGGGCTCACTGCCGGAGGAAAATCTGGTCTACTACGTGCTGCACTTCGTCGTCGGAGACCTGCTAGTGGTCGTGAACGCGGAATGGGATGTCCCGGAGGGATCCGGCCTCGAGAGCCCCACGACGGAAATGAAGCAGGAGCTGGTCCTGGTCGCCGAGTCGATGCTCGCTCAGGGTTAAGTACCGCGTCAGCCGGACCGGGCGGCCGGCGAGGTCCAGTCCGTTTTTCAACGCATACGAAGAAGCCTACCGGTAATCCACCAACTGAATCAGCCGTGCGCTCCACGGACAGTACCACCCGACATTCTCGATGAAGTAGTCGCGATTCGCCTCGACATAAGAAGGAGTAGCGTCGCACACCTCGATCGCGGCCTCTTCCATCTGGATGTCCACGGGATCAAGGTGCCAGCTCCAGGGTGCGTTGTGGCCTCCCTGCCCGGCGCCCGCCAGAATGCGGCCGTTCGGGATGTGAGCATTGCTCTTGCCGTCCCGCAGGTCGAATAACTGCTGGACAGTCTGCGGGTTCGTCACCCATGTCTTGAACGTTTCGCCGGCGACTTCAAACGTCGCCAGCACGCCGCCGGCGAGCGAGCAACTCATGCCGAACAAGCCCGCCAGCCGGTCTAAGTCTGTAATGTCGACTACCCCGTCTGGCGGGTCAGGCGCGATGTCGTAGCGGGCGGGCGCAGGCGGCACGGCCTGAGCGAAGACCCCGGCCAGCGCATCAATGTCGGTGATGTCGGAGACGCCGTCGTCGTTGATGTCAGGGGGCCAAGCGTTGACCCCGCAGGCGAGCGCAGGGTTAGTGCCGATTGTCGCCTCCGCGGCGTCTGACCAGCCGTCGCCGTCGCTTTCGGCGGCAGGGACTAAGCTCAGGTTGAAGGTCAAGTTTCCTGTGGCGTTGTCGAAGCCACCTGCCTGGAAGTAGTAGGTAGTTCCGGCGGCGACGTTCAGCAAAAGCTGCGACCTCTTGCCGGGGAGGCTATCGTCATCGCAGCTCAGCATCGTGAGCGTTGGCAGCGAAGAGCCCGTCTAAACTGCGAGGATGGTATCGAATCCGCTTCCGGCGGTGGTCGCTGTGGGGGTTCCGCTCGACGCGGGAACGTGGCTGTACCAGACAGTGGCGCCGATTTGGCCGCCACCCGGACGCTGCTCGGCAGGCTGCAGGGTTGCGCCTGCGGTCTGCCGGCTGTCGGCGTAAGGCAGCGGTGAGGCGTTGATGGCGCTCAGGAAGTTGTTGTTGGCTGGCGGAGTAACCGCGCTGACGGCCAGATTGAACGTGAGAAGGCCGGCGCCGCCGGCCACGCCCCCAGCTTGAAAGTAATAGGTTGTGCCGCCTGTCACCGCCAACACCAACTGCAACTGGATGCCACCGGACACGTCGTCGTTACAGCCAATCAGCGATAGCGCGCCGAACGTCGGTGAGGAGGCCGGTCCGGTGAAGGCGGCGAGCACCGTATCAAAATTAGACTCGCTGCCAAAAGTGTCGGCGACTCGCGGCGTCGCCGACATGATTATTGAGAGGCGCTGCGGCGCTCGCCGGGTATGCCAAAATGCCGCCGAACAGGACAATGCAAACGATGGCCACTATAGCTGGTGGCGTGTACCTCATCGGTTCCCCCAGTATGGAATCAGGTGCTGGGCAGGCTGCCGGGCGGCTCACCGCGTCTCGGGGCGGGTCGCTCGCTCCTACGGATCCAGCACCGGCAGCGGGCCAGGCGAGACGCGGCTAATGCAAAAACGGCCGTTTACAGTTTACGAACATTTCTAGCAATTCGCCCTTGGCTATGTCAACCGTTTTCGCATTTGTCCCCGAAAATTTCACGAAATGGCGTCAACTGTTGCAGGACCCTCATACGCCTCCCTACTGAACAACCCCGCCATCCTCGATATGTCCGTGATATCCGCGAGGCCGTCCGGCGGGTCCGGCGCGATGTCATAGCCAACGGCGCGGGCGGCACCTTCTTGCCAAACGTCGCCGTCAGTGCACATACATTCGTAATCTCGAGAACGATGGTTACTCATCTGCGCCGGCCGGGCGTTTATAGCAGGCAAGGAGCGGATTCGTCCCCGCGGACGCCTCCGACATCGGAAATCCGTCCCGGATCGTCGCCGGCAGCGCTGCGATGAAGCCAACACGTTGCAGATCGTCACACGCGACGTTCGACGCATCACTGATCCCTTCCGCCTGGGTGCCAGCGGCATCAGTTTGATCTTTGCCCGGTAACTGTTGGCGGTGCGGGTGGGCCTCCACATACGGCGGAATCGCTTCGCAGACGGTCGACGCTCGATTCTAGATCTACTCCCTCAGCCTGTGCAGACGCGTTACCCGGTTGTTCGCCGGGCTCGTGTCGTCATCATCCGGCGCGAGGCCGTCGTCCGCGTCGTGGTCCGCCCGCGCGATGAGAGCGATCGCGGCGTTCGGGGCCGGAGAGCAGTCGATGCGCATCTTGAAGTCGAACTTCTTCTCCTCCGCGGGCACGTAGGCCGAGATTTCATCCACGAGCAGCCCTCCGGGCGACGGTGCAATCGCGCCGGTTTCGACATTTTGCGCCGTACAGCCGTCCGGCAGCCCGACGACCTCCACCGTGCATCGCAGCGTATCCGTGTGCTGGCTCAGGTTCTGGCAGCGCGCCAGCACCTGGCGCAACACGGAACCGTCCGCGCCCAAGCCGAGCTCGCGGCCGCCGGTGGAGAACTTGCTCACGCGCACATCGTGGTCGCAGGCGTCGCCGATGCCGTCGCCGTCTCCGTCCGCCTGGTCGGGGTTTGGGACGGTCGGGCAGTTGTCGCTCGCGTTCGGCACGCCGTCGTTGTCGCGATCGTTGTCGCAGGCGTCGCCGATGCCGTCGCCGTCTCCGTCCGCTTGGTCGGGGTTCTGGTCTTGCGGGCAGTTGTCGCAGACATCGCCCCGTCCGTCCGCATCAAAGTCCGCCTGGTCGGCGTTCGGGACTCCCGGACATGCATCGAATGGTTCGCCGGTGCCATCGCTGTCACCGTCTGGCACCACCTCTTCGCACTCCGGACGGTTGAGGTCAACGGGCGGATCGATTAGAGCGGGTGGCGTCGTGAAGGCAGGGTTCTGGAAGTCGAAGAACTCCAGCATGGGATCGGCGAGTGCGGTCCGGTTTGTGAGCGGCGGCAGGTTGAAGCGCGTCTCGATGAAGTGGAGGATCGAGGTGTGATCGTGCACGACGTGGGAGACGAAGTGGCCCTTCGCGTAGGGTGAGACCACAGCCACGGGCACCCGGAAGCCGTAGCGGTCGAACGTGCCAAGGGCGGTTCCGGCCGCGGGTGGGTGCAGGTCCTGCGTCGGGTTGGCTGGGTCCGGGAAAGGCAAAGGTGCGGCAGGCGGGGGGACGTGGTCGTAGTAGCCGCCGTGCTCGTCATAGGTGAGGAACAACGCCGACGATGACCAGGCGGGGCTGTTGAACAGTGCGTCGATGACGTCGTGAACGTGCTTCTGGCCAACCTGGATGTTGGCAACGGGATGCTCGTCGCTCTGGACGTTCTTTGCGGCAATAAAGATGGGGTCGACGAAGGCGACCTGGGGGAGGGTACCGGCCGCGGCGTCCGCATAATACTGGCTGATGTTCAGGACCTGCGGCGGAACGTGATTGCGGGCGTACGCGTACTCGTTAGCGAAGGTGAGAACGGGCTGCGCGCCGTACACCTTCCAACTGATCCCCGCTTCGTCCAGGGAGTTGAAAATGGACCTGCTCTTGAAGTCCGTGGGGTCCATGGGCATGCGGTTCGAGGTCTCAGCCGTGTTCCCGTCGGTGTCGATGTATGAGCTCCCCGAGAGAAGGAAGAAGCGGTTCGGATACGTGGGCCCAAGGAGGGAGTCGTGGTAGCGATCGCCGATGGCGAAGGTGGAGTAGAGCTGGTAGTAGTAAGGTAGCTCTTGCTCGGTGTAGTAGCCCATGGCGCGCCGGCCATTGGGGTCGAGGTGCGGGTTCTCGACGGTTGCATCGTCGTCGATGTTCGCAGTCGTGAAGCCGTCGTTCGCGCCGTTATTCCACTCCACGTGGCTGGCTTCCCAGCCGTGCGCCACGTCTTCGGAGTCGCAAAGGTTCGTCTGGTGGAAGGCTTTGACCGGCGGGCCGCCGCTGGGGTTGGGATTACTTGCGTCGAGCGGCAACGGCTCGACATCCAGGGTAGGGTCGTAGGCTTTTAGCATGCCGAAGTACTCGTCGAACGACCGGTTCTCCTGCATGAGCACCACGACATGATCGATCGAGTCCGTCAGCTGCTGGAGCTGCCCCGGCGCGACCCCGGGGGCAGAGCTAGTCGTCGACGCGCCTGAGGATGTCTCGTTGATTGCGGCGAGGCTCAAGAGGGCAAGCAGAACTACTGACAGTCGCAATTGTCGCATCGCGCATCTCCCTTGCGATATGTGGGGTGATATGTGGGTCCGGTGGTGGTGGCTTAATAATAGCGGTCATCGTGCCTATGTCAAACGATGATCCGGCCGTAGGCTGCTTGCGGAATGCCCGCGCTTGCGCCCGCCGAGACGCGATGCCGTAATGGGATGCGAACTCAGAGAAGCCGCTGTTACAGCCAGGGCCCGTGCGGGCACCAGGCCAGCGGCAGGGCGTCCAGGGTTATGTCCGTGACGGGCGATTCGTTTGTACCGTCCGCGCTAGCCACCCAGACAGCCTGAATGTGCGATAGGGCCGGTAACGCGCTCACCACAGGTACGAGCAGCGAACCCGAGTACGAAATGAGCGAACCGTCAAGCGACCAGCGAGGAGACCCCTTCTGGATGAGGGACGTAGTCAGCTTGCGCTCGTTCTTGCCCTCCGCATCCACCGCGTATATCTGAGGGATTTCTCCTTGTTCGTCCATAGCGCTAAAGACGATCGTCTGGCCGTCAGGCGACCTGTCGGCGGTGAACGCGGAGGGACGGGTACTGACCTTAACGAGGCTGGAATTGCCGATCTCCAGAACGTAGATGTCGCTGCGACCGTTATCATTGATATCCAACACCAGGCGCTGTCCGTCGGGAGACCAGCGCGGAACCCCGGGTGTGACCGAGCCGAATGGAAACACGGGAGACAAGCGCGGAAACCCGGGTGTGCGCGTGCCTAATGGAAGCGTGCTGGTGGTTCCGGTACTTACTTCCAAAAGTTCCAGATGGGTGCCGGACTGGCTATGACGGTCATAGCGATCCGCTCTCCTCCGGGAGACCAGGCGATACCCTGTATGGCGCCCTGCACGTCAGCGCTCTGAATTCGCGCACCTTCGCCTGCGAATGAAACAACACTTGTGCGCCCGTCTGCCGCAATGTTCGAGTAAGCAATCAGCCGGCCGTCGCGAGTGCAGTCGAAGGCTGAGATTGCTGACGCAGAGCCCGGCGTGATTCCTGCCACAGCCACGCGCTCCCCATTCGATAAGTTCAGGGCGACCACTTGCCCTGCCACCGAGTCACGGTAACGAGCAAGCCGGTCTTATCGGCGCTGTCGGGTGGCACCGATGGCAGCGCCACCGTCGGCCGGACAACCGTCACGCTCGGCGTCGAGCTACCTGCTCCATCATCGCTTCCTCCGCTGCAAGCCAATACGAGGGTTATTGCCATCAGCGCGGAAGCGGACAGCGCACATCGCGCGGGAGCGTGCTTTAGACTCGGATGTGCTTGATGAGCTGTCGAACCCACGGGCGTTCCGGCGAGACTTCGATTTGAGCGATTCTCAAGGGCCTCACGCAAAATTATAAGTATGCGAGCCGACCTGTGCGAGCGTAAATGGCGCAGTATCTGCGGGCGCGTCCAGCGAACGCTTGCTGCCCGCCCCAGCGCCAACGCGACGCAGCGACAGCCGGCTTCTTGGACGCACACAACCAACCGTTCTCCTGGCGGTTGCGTTATAGTTGTATTGGGCAGTTAACCTCCAGGTGGGGTTCACGTTCCAAACATCAAGATGGGGGCGGAGAGAAGGAGCTTATCTAAGCAGCGCGTTCGGCTGGTCGCCGGCGCAGCGCTCGGCGCAGTGATTGCGGGAGTTCTCGTCTTTGCCCTCTTGTGCGATCCCTCCGGCTCCACGTCATCTACTGTCGTTACGTCCACCCCAGTTCATACCGCCGCGCCTACGACCCCGCCCAGCCCTTCACCGCCCCCCACAGTGGCGAGCCCGATCGACGGCGTAATGATCGACGCTGCGGAGTTTGCTCGAATCCAGCAGCGCCCACCCCTCGCTGTAATGATCGAGAACCACACTGATGCGCGCCCTCAAAGCGGCTTGAATCGGGCCGATCTTGTGTACGAGGCGGTGGCCGAAGGCGGCATCACCCGCTTCATGGCGGTCTATTGGCGCAACGATGCGGAGCGCATCCAGTTCGTGCGCTCGGCCCGCATCTACTATATCCATTGGGCGGCCGAGCTGGGCGCCGTTTATGTGCATTGGGGACAGGTAGAGGACCCCGGGCCGGTGGATGTCTGGCCTGTGCTCTCCAGGCTAAACATACGCGTTCTGAATGGACTTTTCCTGGGCGAACAGGTGGGCTATCGTGATCCGGAACGGCTTGCGCCTCACAACGTCTACACTGACACCGGTCTTCTTTGGAGCACGGCGCAGGCCTTCGGCTACACGGGGCCGCCATCTCTTCAGCCCTGGTTGTTCAAGGATGATGAAGTCGCGCGCTCTGCCAATCCCGCTTTCCGCGCCGGGCCGGCCATTGATGTCACTTTCGGGGATGCGTCGTCTCCTTACGCCGTACGCTGGGAGTACGATGCAGGCTCCAACGGCTACCTGCGTTCTATGGGAGGCGTCCCACACACTGACGGTGTCAGCGGCGAGCGCCTCACCGCTCGCAACGTAGCCGTTCAGTTCGCGGTCCTGCGACCGTCCGGCGTGAAGGCGTACAACATCATCGACACCGTAGGCACGGGTCCTGCGGTGGTCTTTCAAGACGGCGTTGCGATCGCCGGCACCTGGCGCAAGGACAGTGAAGCCGCCCGCACACGCTTCTACGACGCCGCCGGCAACGAGATCGCCTTCAATCGAGGCCGGACGTGGATAGAAGTGGTCCCGAGCGAGTCTGCCGTCGGCTACTAGATTAGCGGCGTGGCCGCTGGCCTAGCAGCCTATCGTCTCGGGCAACGGCGCGCCCATATTCTCGGCGAACTTCCGGAGGTCGACACCGCCGGTGACTCGCAGCCTGCTGAGAGAATAGGGAGCGCCGGGGTCCTGCGTTAGGCTGTTCTTCACCGCCAGGGCGCCTCGGTAGCCAGCTGCGCGGACCATCTCCACAACCTGACGCTGTCGCTCGGCCGTGCCGCGGAAGAACGGCTCTCCCGACGGGTAGGTGAAGAACAGCACCGGCTGCCCAACCTTCTCCTCCAGCATTCTCCTGGATTCGGCGAGCTCCGCGCGAACCGTCTCATCGGGCGCTTTGTCCAGGTTCGTGTGGTTGACAGAATGCGAGGCGATCTCCATGCCTCCATGCGCCATTTCCTGCACCTGTCCCCAAGACACGTAACCGCTCTGTCCGGCGAAGGCAGTCACGATCGAGAAAGTGCCTCCGAAGCTATGCTCTCGCAGCCGTGGGAAGGCGTTCGTATAGGAGTCCACGTAGCCGTCATCAAAGGTGAGGAGCACTGGCTTGGCCGGCAGAGGCGCACCGTTGTAGATGCCGTCAAAGAGCTGAGAGAGCGTCACCGTTGAAAAACCGGCGCACTTCAGGTATTCCAACTGGCGAACGAAATCGGCATCAGTGACTGTGAGCCGGGACTCAAACTCCGAGGTCGGCGGCGCGCTATTCACGTGATGGTACATCAGGATCGGCAGATTGACTGGACCAGGCCACGGCGTTCCCGCAACCCAAGGCGCCGATGGCGAGGGACTCGGAGTAAGGGGGCTTGGCGACGCCACTGCGGCGACTGGCGTAGGCGTGCGCCTCACGGACGGCGAGGCTGACGGCGTGGAAGGCGGCGCTCCCTGGCTGTTCGAGTCACAGGCGCCAAGGAGCGCGGCGAATACGAGAGCCAGCCAGACGACGCCATGACGGGCCCATCGTCGCGGAACCGCTGATGCAACGGCTACCTGGATTGTCGGCGGCCTGCGTAGATAGAACCTTGAGCAGTACGGACTATATCTCAGAATGAAAGGATTCTACCGCAAATCACGTCCGTGGATGGAAAATATTGGGTCCTGCGTTGGTCCGGGCGGGCCTATGCCCGCTCACTCAGTCGTGCTTAAACACGTAGACATCGTCGAGATGGCAGACTGTAGCGCCACGCCATGCCGAAGGGTAGAGCACGTAGGGGTCAGGAACCGAATACTGGTAATCGCCGCGGTGGGAGTGCTAGCGGGTGGCGCCGCTTGAGCCTCTAACGCTGGCCTGGCGCTCCCTCATCCGCCGACGGTAAGCCTTGACTTGACAGGCGTGCCTATCATAAACGCGTTTCGCGATGCCTTCGAACTCAATCCCGCATATCGGGCAGACCTTCTTGTAAACCCGGCGCAATGACGCCAGTTGTCTAGCAGCCGTGCTCAGTTCTTCCACCATTTCGTTAGGTAAGACGGCTTCGCGCGCGCAGGAGTTACCTGAGCGGCAGCGAGGCCGAATAGGACCCATAGTCGGCCGATCGAATACGGCAAGAGATTCAACACTTGACAATGCTCTCAGATCGTCTATATTTCTTAGGCACAGCAGGCGTGCCGATAGCGCTATCATATACAACGGTCGTAAGGTCGGAAGGCGATAAAATGGTCGATCTGGCCAATAGAGACAATGCCGCCGAAGATGCACCCATGGCGAAGGCAGTGAGGGAGTTCCTTGGGTACCTGGCCGAACGGGGCGCCTCCTTGAATACGATCGCGGCATACCGTAACGATCTCAAGCAGTTGGCTCTATTTTCAGAGGTCAACCGGGCCGGTGAGCCGTGCGAGGTGCTGGACCGCTCAACCCTTGAGAAGTTCGTCGTCGGTTTGAAGGGGCGCGGCTACGGTGATGCCTCGATTGCGCGCAAGGTTGCGGCTGCGCGCTCTTTCTTCGTCTTCCTCACGGCAGATGGCTCCTTCGGCGTCAACCCGGCGGATGACTTGGGTTTACCGAAAGTCGCCAGGATGCTCCCGCGTCCGATCAGCGCTGAAGATGTCGACCAGCTGTTGGGGCAGGCTGCGCGCCGTTCCACGCCGGCGGCCAAGCGAGATCGCGCGATGCTCGAGCTCCTCTATGCGACAGGAATGAGGGTGAGCGAACTCGTTTCGCTTGACATCTCAGATATCAACCTCGACAGTAAGAGCCCGTACGTTTGCTGTGTGGGCAGACGAGGTGACGAGCGGACCATCCCTATTTCCGGTCGCGCTCGGCAAGCACTTGTCGAGTACATTGAATACGGGCGATCACGTCTGCGCGGCAGCGACGGGCGAGCGCTTTTCTTGAACCAACGGGGAGGGCGTCTTACCAGGCAGGGTCTCTGGGTCATCCTCAAGACTTACACAAACGCTGCGGACCTCGGCGCAGACGTCACTCCTCACACTCTGCGCCATTCCTTCGCCGCGCACATGCTGGGCGATGGCATGCCCCTGAGCAACGTTCAGCAGATTTTGGGGCATAGCGCTGCTCGTTAGCACACGCTTCTACACCGCGTTTTCCAACGACGCTCGAGCAACACTGCCCGGGCGCTCTTATCCCGGGTCGTCAGGCCAAGCAACTGAGGCCGAATAGCCCCGCCAGTCTGTCTATGTCGGTAATGTCGACCACCTGATCCAGCATGTCCGGCGCAATGTCATAACGTATGGGCGCCGGCGGCGCCTGGTTGCCGAACTCAGCGGCCAGCGCATCGATGTCGGTGATATCCGAGACGCCGTCGTTGTTGATGTCAGCCGGCCAGGCGCTGTCGGTCGTGTGATCGGCGCAGTTGTCCAGCGCGTCCGTGCCGATCGTTCCCTCCGATCCGCTCGACCATCCGTCATCATCCACGTCGTAGACCGCCCAGGTGCCAGCCGCGAGGTTAGCCTGACCGGTCAGTGATGGGTGGAAAAAGTCCACGGTTGACACGTCGCTCACGGTGAACTGGCTGTTGAAGACGGCATTGTTGTCAAAGGCGCATTGCGGGTACAGAGCGCAGACTTCCGCCAATTGCGTGTTGAAGTCGATGTTGCGCTGGCGCACCCGCGCTCGCCTGTCTACATCGGCCTGCATCATCGAGGTCGGGTTTGCCAACATGGATTGGCAGATGTTCGCTGCGTTCCAGAATCCAACTGCGCTGGTATTAGTGTGCAGGATCTCCCAGAGATGAAAGACGTCAGGGACGCTCGCCACGAAGATGCGCCGGATGGGGAAGCCGATCGTCAGCGTGTCCATCGCCGACTGGAACTGGGCGCGGTAGGTCGCTACCTCCGTCATCGTCGCCTCGCTGGTCGTGCAAACGTCGTTGCCACCCATCTCGATCGTTACGTACTCCACGCCGCCCGGCGTAGCGTTCACGTTCGCCGCTTGGCCGTTCAACTGAGTCATCTTCGCGCCGCTGACCGCGTAGTTGAAGTTCTTCAGGTTGACGTTTGGATTGCTCTGGAGGATGCGAAAGTAATGGCTCTGGACGCTGGCGTCGCTGCCTGTGGACCACGAGTACTGTGGGTTGTCGAAAAGATGGCTGTTGTCAACGTTGAACGCCCTTGTTATCGAATTCCCCAACGATGCTATCGAGTCCGGCGTGCCGTTCGTGTAACCGGCTGCGTCGTGCAGATCGCCCACTACAACGGCGCCGAGCGCGACAGCACCCAGCAGCACTTGTCGAATCCCTCGCACGACTGACCCCCTCGACGGATGTGCTGACAGATGCGGCGATTATACGACCGCCCGGTGACGGGGGCAACGCGTGTCACAGCAGCCGGCGCGCGTTGCGCGGCCTTGCGCTGTTCGGGCGGCCTCAAGGTGAGCAGCTCTGGCCGAACAGCGCCGCCAGCCTGTCGAGGTCGCTAACGTCCACCACCCCATCCAGCAGGTCCGGCGCGATGTCGTAGCGTGGAGCTGCCGGTGGCACCTCTTGGCCGAACGCGGCCGACACCGCATCGATGTCGCTGATGTCCGAGACGCCGTCGTTACTGATGTCCGCCGGCCAAGCGTCTGCCCCGCAGCGCAGCAGCGGGTTGGTCCCGATCGCTCCCTCGGCGACATCGCTCCACGTGTCGTTGTCGTCGTCAGGATCGCAATCGTTGGCGACGCCGTCGCCGTCCGTGTCTACCGGGAGCGGCCCCAGCGATAGGCGGCCGGAGCCGAAGGTGTTGTCTTTGCCCGCCAGGCCCAGATCTACGACGTTCGCTTCCAGCAGTGCCTTGAGCTGCGCCGGGTTGTAGCAGGGGAGCCGCTGCTTCGCCAGCGCGGCCGCGCCCGTTAGGTGAGGCGCCGCCGCGGACGTGCCGAAGAAGCCGCCGAAGAAGCCCGCCGGGCCGTAGGTCACCGTGCTGACGCCGTCGGGCCCGACGATGTCTGGCTTTGTCCGGCCGTCGGTGGTCGGTCCGCGGGAGCTGAACGTTTCGATGGTGCTCGGGCTGCTCCAGTAGACAGCGCCCACCGTCAGGGCGTCCGGATGGTCAGCGGGCTGGAGCACACTGTTCGCGGTCACGACATACTCGATGTCGTGGTAGCCGGAATACAGGTCCAGGTTCGCATCCGTTGGGGCGAAGTGTTTCTGGACCGTGAGGTGGTAGATATCGGTCACCGGCACCGTGGTCTGGATCATTTCGACCGGGTCCTTCGCCGGTACGCAGCCCCCGTCGTACTGGCGGTTCTCGGAAGAGGCCACCGTGATCGGCTCGCCCGTGTTGTCGTCCGTTCTCTTCAGGTAGAGGTCGTAATCACGGCAGGCGGCGCCGAACGGATCGTCCCACTTCAGTTCGGCCGCCACCGGCTCCCCCGCCAGCAAAGACCCAAGAGGCCGGAAAGCTGGTTCCCCTCGTCCGGCTGCGACGTGGTTGTGAACTGTGCCAGGTGTTATTATCCGCATCCCGGAACTGTCCCGACCAGTGACGGAACGCGTGGTTCCCTGCCGCCACCGACCACATCGCGCCTGCTGCTGTAGACTGCGTAACCACGTCGTCCACGATGCCGGTGCCGTCTCCGGGGCCGGAGGTGAAGTATCCCCATGATGCGTTGATCACATGAACGCCCTGGGACGTCAGCCACTGCGAGGCGTACGCCAACTCGACCTCCGTGTCGAAGTTGGTGAAGTAAAGCTGCGCACCCGGCGCCATGTCGTACACGATCTCAGCGACGCCCGTGCCATGCTCGATGCCGCCGCCGGTGATGTCACCGTCCTGCCGGGCCGAATACGTGGTCACCTGTGCGGGCAGCTCGCTCCCCAGCAGGCTCGTGTAGCCCGCGAATCCGAGATCCAGGACCGCCACCTTCACCCCCGCACCTGTCACGCCAAGCGCCTGCCAGTCGTCCGCGTTGGTGAGGGCCAGGCCCTCGCTCGTTGCCAATGGCACCGCGACCAAAGGTGGACGCACGAACTCAACCGCGCCGCTCCTGGAGAGCCGCTCCAGGGCGGGAAGCGGCACCAGGGCCTGCACGAGGTGCTCGTGCTTCGCTTCGACGGTAGCGCCCACGCCGCTCGCGACCGCGGCCGCCTGCTCGCTCCTCCCCGGGGCGGCCTCGACGATCAAACGCAGCCTGTCGCCGTTGACATCGATATCGAATCGTTGCGCGGCCGTGGTCGCTTCCTCCATGCCGCCCCGCTCAAACGCCTCCAGCACCTGCGCCAACCGCGAGTCCAGTCGTGGCGGGTGCTCGGCTTGAGTGCCGTCGGTTGCCGACAGGTCCACAGGCGCTAGGGCGAGAACGAGTAGCGCGGCGATGGCGATGATCGTGACCGCCGCACACCGCCTTATGGGGCGGGTCTTCTCCAAAACGGGTCGCAATAGGCGCAACTTTTGCTCCACAGACGCAGTAAGTGGGGCTCTAATGGTTAGACTTCCTCAGACATAATCTGTTAGAGGGGTTGCGGAGGGTAATGGAGCGCCGTCAGAAGACTGTTAGAAAAGGGCGCGGCTACGCGTCTTGCGCCGGACGCCTGAGAGCCAGCCTGATCAACGAGACGCCGCCCAGTATCAAAGCCGTGCCGGCAAGGATACCCATGAGCGACAGCGGGATCGAATGCGCCGCTAGCGGCGGCCCGCCGCCGGCGGGCAGTGGGGCCGCCGCTCCGGGCGCCGGTGGTCCGAACACCTCGCCCGCCGCGCTTCTTGACTGAGCGCTGCTCAGCGCGGCGTTCCCCGAGCCGGTGCTCGTCTGGGAGCCACCACCCGTCTGCGTATTGTCCGCCTGGTTGCTGTCCGGCTGATTCGAGCCGTTATCTGGATTCGTATCCGACGGCACCAGCGTGGGCTGCGGCTGAGGCTCGGGCGTCGGCGTGGCGGGCGGCACAGGACATGGCTTCGTGCTTACTACGTTTCCGCCTGCGTCGACAATCTGGATAAAGTCCTGGCCATCTTCCCACAACGCAAAGTCGAAGGATCCAGGATTCCACGGATAGATCCAAGAGCCGCCAACTAACTCGGGCGCTTCTGGGGCACCGTGGCCGTTGAAGACGTAGACAGTTGCACCGGGTCCCAGCGCTCCGATCTGGGCGAGGTCAAACACCTCGTCGGGCTGATCGCTCTCCAGCTTCCAGCCCGTCAGGTCCTGCGCACTGTCTCCACCGTTCACGATGGCAATCTTTCGCGGGTGACCCTGGCAGTCGATGGCAGTGACACTTAAGTCCGCCGTGGCTACCGCCGCACCGACCAGGGCAAGCGAAACCGTTGCCGCGACAAGCGCGAGAGGCAGCGGTAGACAGCCCGAACGGATAGCTTTCCCTCCCAGGCTCATGGTATGCAGCTCATGCCGAAGAGACCGGCCAAGCTGTCCAAGTCGCTGATATCGACCACCGCATCCAGCGGGACGATTGCGCCTGGCGGGTCTGGCGCGATGTCGTGTCGCGCTGGCGCCGGCGGGACGCCCAGGCCAAAGTTGGCGGAGAGTTGATCGATGTCAGAAATATCCGAGACCCCATCGTTTGTGATGTCCGCCGGCCAGGCGTTGTCGCTTGAGTTGTCGGCGCACGCGTCGTTCGGCTGCGTTCCCACCATGAATTCTACGCGGTCGCTGTAGCGGTCGCCGTCAGAATCGCCGGTGTCGCAACCGTCCCAGACGCCGTCCCCGTCGGCATTAGGTGCCGTCGTGTAGGCGCCCATAATCCCCATCGCGTCGGTTATCGGGAAGCTCGTCGCATTGTTGTATTGAGTATGCAAGCGTAGGACGTCTCCGGTGCATACCACGGAGGAGCGGGCGCTCAGACCGCTGCACAAGCTCATGCTCTGGATATGGTAAGCATTGTCCGGCGAGCTTGGCTCGTGGTAGTCGTGATCCAGCGTTTGCGCGTTCGCCGCCGCGGGGTGGCCTGTGTCTGGCGCCGGCGGTCCGCTCGTGGGCCCGTAGCGAGAGTCGCTCCCGTAACCGGCAATCGACGTGCAGATCCACTCCCCACGCGTCATGTTGTAGGCAGAGACACTAATGCCGTAGTCGTGCACGTGCCCGCCCATCCCCAAAATCTGCCCCTGTTGCGCCGCCGTTACTGTGTAGTCCGGCCGCATGCCAGGGTCGCCGGTGTGCGTGTCACTGTAACCGGCCGGGATCGTGTACTCCGCGTCGGAGGCTGTTGACACGTCCAGCCAGATGCCCGCTGTATTCGTCAGCGGTGTCGTCTGGTACGTCACTGTGAACTTAAGCTGAACGCTGTGCTGCACATTGCCGCTGTTGTGGACGTGCCAGTTGAGGTACCAGCCCGTATTGCAGCTGTCCACTTCCTTGGGGGCAACGTAGCGGCCGTATCCCACCTGCGCCTGGTAAGTCGAGCGCTCATTCCCGGCGGCGATGATGTTCCTGAGGCATTGGTCGAGAACGACGTCGTGATGCAGCCAAACGCCGTGCTGGGTGCTGGTGTTGTAGTTAGCTGGCTGGCCCGCTATGCCTACCGTATCGAAGGGGAAGACGGTGGAGTACACCATATCCGGGACGATCTTCGTAATGTAGCAGTTCGTGCACCACGGACTTATCGAAATAGCTGGAACGCTCTCGTTCGCTTGGCCGGCCTGCACCACGATTGGGCCATACAGGAACTCCACCTCAGTGGCCTCCGCCGTGTCAGGCGCCTCGAACGGCGTGCTCCCGAATGCAGCGAACAGTAAGAGCGGCGCTCCGATCACTGCGGCGAGTATAGCTATTCTCTTCATGGCTTACCCCCTCTGGTTCGCCGGAACAGTCAAACCGTCTCCCCTGGCTCGGCGGCAGTCAACTCACTACAGGTACGGTGACGCCCGAGAAATGGTTCAGAAACATACCCCCTTTTTGGTCATCGCTTATGGCCATGCCCGGGCTTCCCAGCCCCTGGTCCCATCGCTGCTCCCCGTGCGCAACGCTTACTCTGCCACTGCGGAATTTCGATGTCAAGATGGAGCGATGCCCTCCGATCAGCGTCTGCTGGCTAGCGTATGACGGCGTCGAATGCTTCTGCAGCGAAGAAGACGGCGCCGTCGGGAACGTCGGGGCCGTTGCCGAACAGATCGCATTCGTCACCTATCTGGTCAACGTCCTTGTCCTTCTGAGTGCCGGAGCGGTCAGGGTTGGCGGACAACGGGCAGAGGTCTCCCCGATTGAGGTGTTCGTCACCGTCCTGATCGGAATCGAAGGCAAAGTCGTTCGGGTCGCAGGCTGCGTCCAGGCCGTCCTGATCCGCGTCCCCATCCCCGGTGAGCCGGGCCCCTCCCACATTAACGTCAAACGGACACGTGTCAAGCGCATTCTCGATGCCATCGTCATCCGCGTCTCTTAGCCCAAGTGCTGTCAGGGCGAACGTGTAGGTGCCGGCAGGCGGATTCTTGATAAGAACTTCACCGCTGCCGCTTATTCCTAGCTCTGTGAGGGCCAGAGAGAACGAGGTGCACTGGTCCGTGAACGGGGTTCGGCCCACACTCGTTCGTACGTTCGCGAAGTCCTGGAACAAGATGAAAAGCGTCTGCGCTGCCGCACTCTCCACGGGAGGGAAGACCAGGGATTGGACGATCAGCGAGGTCCTCGCTACGTTGGCGATCCCTACCGCCCTGCGCACCGGGGCGCGGCCCGCGAATAAGTCCGTGAGCTGGTCGGGATACTTCTCTATCACGTCGGCGAGGCCGCTGCCGTCCTTGTCCTCGTCGACATCCGCAATGAGGTTGCCGGTGTCGTCCACAAACTCGATCGTGTCCGAGGGGTCGGCGCTGGCGTTCTGCATTGTGAATTCAAGGGTGAACACGTCGCGGCAGGGGCCGTTCACGATGCCGAGTGTGGTGAGCCAGCGGAGCGTCCCCACCGTCTCCCCGAGGGGAATTGCGCATCCCGGTGTAATGCCCCATTCGTCCGGTATATTGATATAGAAAGCCAGAAAGTGCACATCACCCTGCCGCAGGGCCATTTCAAAGCTCAGGTCTGAGGTCGCCCCCGCTGAAGAGTCGCCAACCTGGATGCCGAAACTGGGATCAAAGTCGCCCGGGTGTGAAGCGTCTTCGGTCAGCGTCTCGAACACCGTTGGCCCGTCAGAAGAGCTCGCCGCAGTTGCGCACGCCTCCGCGGCTGGCGAACTAGGGCCGGCGGTGGTCGTGTTTGCGGGCGGCGCAGCGGTTGCCTGGAGACTTCCTCTGCTGTCTTCATCGTCAACTAAGGCCCCCGAGAGGATCACGATGATGATCGCCGCCAGAGCGAGCGCCACTGGCACCAATGCCCACAGTGCCACCGTGCCGATGCGCCTGTTCCTCAAGTTGAGAGGGTCTTCGGTATGTACGGGATGGTGATTGGATTGTATCCGAGGTGCGACTTTCGGTCAGTTTTCCGTCCGGAAGTGCCGCCTGCCACTGGGCGGCCCGGAAGCGTTTGCGTGGTAAAATACCGGTATTCGCGGCGGCAATCACGAGCCCATAGGGAGGGAATGCGATGATGCCCAGACGGACGACTGGGGTAGTGGCCCTCGTCTTGAGTCTGCTTGTTATCTCGTCGATCTATTCGGATAACGGCGCGCGCGCCACCACCTTTAACCCGCAGTTCTCGTCGCCGGTCGCGTTCAGCGATACGATGCCGGCCGGTCACCCCGACATCAGGGTCGGCTTCGATATACCGCCGCCCTCGGCGCTGGGCGGTGCCATCAACTTTAGCGATCCCGCCCTCACGACCGCCACCGACGTTCAGATCCCCACTGGCGCCTACATCGGCCAGGTTGCGAGCATGGCCAAGCTTGGCCTATTCAACGGCGGCTGCAATAGCAACATTCCGGCGACGTTCGACCTCGTCGAGGCCTCCACGCCTGCGACAACCTCCGTTACGATCTCGGGGTCCGCTGGCAACCTCGCCGAAGACGACGGTGATCTCGATGAGGATGGGACCGTGGACCAGCCCGCCTTCGCCACCAACGGCATTGCCGACGGCGCCGATGCTTATCCTAGTCAGCTCTTGGACCTCCTTGACCCTGACGGTCCGGGCGGTCCGGTAACACCTGTTGTCCCTACCGCCCGCTACTTCGGAGCGGATATCGTCTTCAACCTCGCCGTAGTCTCCCTTCAGGTTGTCGTCCTCGAGCCCGGCGCGCTCGCCGCGTTTTCTAACCAGAGCTGGATGACGCCACCCTGGGGGATCCCGTCTCTGATCATTCTCGGAGACCCGAATGCACCGCCCTCCAACGCCAGTGGCATCACCGACTTCTGCAACATCTCCTCGAACTCGACCATTATGGGTGTCACGCATGACAACCTCTGCACGCCGGCCGCTGGAGGAGCACCGCCAGGCTGCTCTGCAAGTGGAGGTGGATTCACCGTGAGGAAGACTGTGGACGGTGGCTGCCCGGGCAGCACAACCCCCAACGAATGCGGCTTTGTCCGCGCTACCAACCCTGCTACAACCAAGACGCTGAAGGCTCGCGTTTATGCCATAAGTGACCGAGATTACGACGACGACGGCCACGCCAACTCCCTTGACGTTTGCGCTTTTACGCCCAACAGCGCCTGGGATCCGCGGACCTCTAACCTCAATAGCCAGGATTCCGATGCAGATGGCCTGCCGAATGCTTGCGATTCCAGCGCTCTCTCCAACACAGACGAAGACGGTGACGGCTGGTCTAATCGCATTGACAATTGCCCGACCACGCACAACTCCGAGCAGCCTGGCAACGGCGGCGGGACTGCCCCGAACACCTTCCAGTGGGACCAGGACGTGCCACGCGAGCAGCCCGTCGGCGACGGCGGCACCGACGCCGACGGCATCGGCGCCGCCTGCGACATCGCCGCCAACGGTTGCGCTGGCTGCTCCGATCTGACCCCTACCGGGCCCAATGGCCACTACCACGCCACGGTGATCGTCAGTCACGTGTGCATCGGTGTCGCCGGTGACGACAGCGACGGGGACGGTGTCTGTAATGCCGACGAACTGGCGGCCCTCGAATGCCTTGGCGGTGTCAACGACACGGACTGCGATAACGACGGCACTGGCGATCAGCTTGACAGCTGCATCGCTGGGCCGAATGTGCCGCCGTCCGGCTTTGCCCAATCCCAGCGCGACCTGACTGCGGACGACGTCTCGGATATCGCGGACATCGACCTGCTGGCCAGCGCCTTCGGCGCCCTAGGCGGCGATCCGGCCAAGGACGGAGCTGCCGATGCCTTCCCTCCGGGTTACCAAGGGCGCTTGGACATCACCTACGACAGCGTCATCGACATCGCAGACATCGACCTGCTGGCTGGCGTTTTCGCGGTCGCCTGCTGAACCAACTTCAGAACGCGATCAGAGTCCATCTGCCGGCACCTTGTGACGGACCAAATCTACGGCCCCGAACAACTCCGGCCAAATAGCCCGGCCATCCTATCGATATCCGTGATGTCCACAACGTCGTCCGGGGTGTCCGGCGCGATGTCGTGACGCTCGGGCGCAGGCGGGACGGCTAGACCGAAGTTGCCCGCGAGGGCGTCGATTTCGGCGATGTCCGAAACGCCGTCGTTGTTGATATCCGCAGGCCAGGCATTGACACCGCAGTTCAGTAGCGGGTTCGTCCCCGCTGACAGTTCGATCACGTCCGAGAAGCCGTCGTTGTCGTCGTCCGAATCGCAGGCGTTGCCAGCCCCGTCTCCGTCCGTGTCCAACTGGTCCGGGTTCGGTACCGTCGGACAGTTGTCTACGGTATTGGCCAGTCCATCGGCGTCAGAATCGGCGCCGATGACCAGCTCGTCGCTGACGAACACGACCTGGGACCCTCCGAGGCTTAGCAACCCGTCATCCCATGTGTAAGTGCCCGCGTGCGCTGGGTTCGCGATCACCTGTGCTCCGCTCGGCGAGGCGCTGCCGTTAATCGTGACCTTGACCTCCTCAGGCGAGCACATACTCGTAGGCATGCTTGCGTTGTTCAGCGTCACCGTTATCTGCCACTCTCGGGGCTGGTTTGTCTGCTCGACGATGAACAACAGCTGCCACGTCCCGTCGACCACCGCGAACCACTCCGCCCGGCTGGGGTCAGTCGGCCCCGGCGCTTGGTTAATCAAGTTACCCGGCGTCAGCGCATCGACCGACCCGTTGCACCCTTTGTCCGCCTTCCCCGACACCGTCCCTACAATGTTGCCGACGGGATAGGTGTCACCCGAAGGGATCTGCCACTCAATAGGGATGAAGATGTTGACTGAATCGATGAGATAGTTCCCGGCCGGAACGCTGTGGATGGTCGTCGCGTTCGCCCGTACGCCGGGGTTCGCGTCCGACACGCTCACTGAGAACGCCGGCGTGAACGACATCGTCCCCGAGGCCTCGCGCACTCCCGTTGCCAGCGCCAGCACCGTCAGCAGGACGACTAACGGTGCGAGGCGCGGGATGCTTCTGGCGGGTGGCGGCCAAACGCCGTCAGACACCGGACCTTGCTCAATCACGATTGCCTCATACCACTATCCATAACACTGGTCGCAAATCATCGGTCCAATCAGCGCAGCGTGTGCAAACGCGTAACGCGGTTGTTCGCTGGGCTCACATCGTCGTCGTCCGGCCCCAGACCGTCGTCGCCGTCGTGGTCCGCCCGGGCAATAAGGGCAAGTGGCGTCTTCGCTGGCGGAGGCGAGCACGCGATCCTCAACCGGAAATCGAACTTCTTCTCTTGTCCGGGGGAGTAGCTCGATGTGCTGTCTAAGAGCAGCCCGCCCGGTGAAGTCACGAGCCCGCCGGTCTCGAGATTCTGCGCGGTGCAGCCTGTTGGAAAGCCGACGATCTCCACCGTACAGCGAATCGTCTCCGCGTGCTGGCTCAGGTTCTGGCAACGCGCGAGCACCTGACGCTCCATCGAGCCGTCGGCGCCGAGTCCGAGATCACGGCCGCCCGTGGAGAACTTGCTCACGCGCACGTCGTGGTCGCAAGCGTCGCCGATCCCGTCGCCGTCGGCGTCTGCCTGGTTGGCGTTCGGCACAGTTGGGCAGTTGTCGGAACCGTTGACGACGCCGTCGCCATCGCGGTCAGGGTCACAAACGTCACCCGCGCCGTCCCCATCGAGATCGCTCTGCGTCGGGTTCGCCACCGTCGGGCAGTTGTCGTTCGGGTCTGGAACGCCGTCTCTGTCGGAGTCGCACGGGCTGATCGTCACTTCTGAGTGGCCGGCCTCGAGAAGCAACGCAACCCCTTCCGGCGCGATCTCGTAGGAGGCACCGTTGACCGACGCGCCGGGGAAGCTCCCGCCTATAAGCAGGCGGCTTGCGCTATCGCTCTCGATCGAGAGCGTGACGGCCTCGCACCGGACGAGACCGGCGCGAGCGGCGTCGATTGTTGCCGCGGCAAGATTGGTCAGCTTCACATCTAGATGGTTGGCCGTGGGGATGGGGGGTGGTTCGGCCCAGGTGCGGAAATACTCTGAATAGGGCAACGGATCGGTGCCTTGTCGTACTCCAGTTGCGCTTGTCGGGTCGCCAAGACCGAAGGCTTCGCTGAAGACATCGATCGTGCCCTCCGCTGGGAAGGGTGCCTTATTCGGGTCCGCGAGCGCTAGCTCAGAAACCCAGTAGGCGTGATTGTGCACCAGTCCGAGCGATGGGTCGTCGGCGGCCGGCGCATAGGAGAAGGTGACATGGTAGGGATTGCGGTCGACGAAAGCGTCACCGAGGAACCCCTGCGCCATTGGGAAGTCGTAGTCTAAGACTGCCAGGGTTAGGTGCTCAGCGCCGTCGAAGGTGAGGAAGTGGAAGCGGAGTCCGTGCTGGTCAAAGCCCATGATATTGTGCTCGGGCGCCCCCAGGTTCTGGGCCCGCGTGCCCGGATACGGCACAAGCTCGTCTGCTGTAGCCACTAGGTTCATGTATGGGAGATTGCGGGCGTTCTCCAGCCAATTGTTGGTTAGGGTTTCGGCGCCGCCCGTTGGTGGTGATGGAGGAACCCAGATGCCATCACCCGGCGGACCGACTACCGAGAACGCCTTGCCAAAGAGATCTGGATAGAGCGTTCCGAGCCTGTACGTGGCGTAGCCGCCCATCGAGTAGCCGGTGATGACGACTCGTTCAGTGTCTAGCGTGAAGTGGGAGGCAATGTCGGCCCACATCTCGAAGACGTCGTATTCCGCTTCGTTTTGATACCAGCCATCGTCGCCGCGAGACAGTGAGGTGGCCACAAGAGCGTTGCGCTGCTCCCCGAACTGCTGGTGCACCAACGTGCCGTTGTACTGCCAGTAGTGCTCACTCAGGGAGTGTAGGGACAGCACGAGGCCGGCCGGCGTTCCCGGCGAGTACGCCGTCGGAACGTAGAGCGAGTAGGGCTGGAGCTGGCCGCGATAGGCGGGGAAGGCGTCGAGGTTTTGGCCTTCGCCCAGCTGCAGCCGGCTGGGGAAGATGCGAATTTGCGTTCCGCTGGCGGGCACGGTGCTGGAGTTCTCGCCTGCAGCAAGCGCATCAAAGTCGATGTCGTGCGAGTATTGCGTGGGTGTTTTGTTCCTGATCGCCAATGCCTGGTTGGTGTCAGGTGGAGTGTCGCTAGAGACGACCGGCTCATCGAAGCGAAACGCGAGGTTGAAGATACCAGCGGGCGCGGGGTCGAGGCCGCCCGCACCGCCCGGTTGCGTCGCGCTGGCGCTGTCTTGCGGCCGCAACCAGCCGCCGCTTGCGGCATTGTAGAGACCTGTGGCGACGGTCGCGTGCCAGACGCCAGACGGGTTCGAGACCGAGCGCGGCACTTCGAGGGTAATCTGATTGGCGTCGAGGTCAACCGTCGGCGTGAGGGCAGTAGTTGTTGACGTGTCGAAACGCGTGTGTTCGGCGCCCGTGCCCCAGATGAAGATCACTTCGTCCGTCCCGGGGAAGGGGGCGCCCGGATCCCGCGGCAGATTTCCGCCCGCGACGCCGGTCAACACGTTGCCGTCAGCGTCGTAAGCGATGGCGATTATGGTGGAATCGGCCTCCAGGAGGGTGTTCAGTGTGATGCGGTACAGGAGGGAGTCGGAGTTGGAGTCGATGCGGAACTCGACGAGGTCTGCGGCATTCCCTCCGTATCGCGCGTCATTGGTTGGGTAGTTGATGTCTCCGCGCCGAGGCGAAAGGGGCGTGCCGCCGGCGCCATCAGTGTCGCTGCCGTAGTCGTCATAGATGTAGTCCTGGTAGAGATACTCGCCGTCGATGTACGCCTCCTGGCCGGAGACAAGCAGAGGCTCGGCGTTGAATCGCGCGTGGCGGTTCTCGAGCTGCGGGGCAACCGGGGCGGGCTCGTAGAGCACGTCCGGCCCCGGGCGGGCGCCGCTCTGCACAGACGGTAGCGAGCTAGAAGTTGCGCTCGCCTCAATGTTCGCTTTGGGACCGCCTGCAAACGCGGTGGCAAGCAGAGCGGCCAGCGCCGCTAGCCGAATCGCGGTCGTCCAACTGGCAGGGCTCCGTCGGTGCATCATCGCCTCCTTAGTCCAGCCTGTGCAGGCGGGTGACCCGGTTGTTCGCCGGGCTCACATCGTCGTCGTCCGGCCCAAGGCCGTCGTCCCCGTCGTGGTCCGCCCTCGCAATTAGAGCGATCGTGCCGGTGGTGCCGGGCGCGCAGGCGATTCGCAGTCGGAAGTCGAACTTCTTCTCCTGAGCCGGGGTGTAGCTGGACATATCGTCCACAACCAGCCCGCCCGGCGAGGCCACGGCGGCCCCGGTCTCCAGGTTCCGTGCCGTGCAGCCCGTCGGTAGGCCGACGATCTCCACCGTGCAGCGGATGTTGTCCGTATGCTGGCTCAGGTTCTGGCAACGTGCGAGGACCTGTCGCTCCATCGATCCGTTGGCGCCGAGTCCGAGGTCACGCCCACCGGTGGAGAACTTGCTCATGCGCACGTCGTGGTCGCAGGCGTCGCCGAACCCGTCGCCGTCGCTGTCCTGCTGGCTCGGGTTCGGAACGGCCGGGCAGTTGTCGGAGGAGTTAGGTACGCCGTCGCCGTCGCGGTCCGAGTCGCAGGCGTCGCCTATGCCGTCCCCGTCGATGTCGGTCTGACTGGCGTTGGCTACCGTAGGACAGTTATCGACCACGTCTGCGACACCGTCGGCGTCGCCGTCCGCCACAGCGACGTTGTTGGACAGAGCGCCCAGGTTGGTCGCGTCATCAACCGCCCGTACTACGAGGTAAATGGCGTTGCCGGGAACTGTCGTCGTAAATTCCTCCGGCGAACCCTCAGGCTGCGGCGAAGGCGCGCCAGTGAGCGGCGTCGCATCCGAGAAGTTGCTTCCAGTAATGGGCGAACTTGAGTAGCGGATGTCATAGCTCTGCGCCTGCCCGCACTCAGCGTCGTCGCCGGGTGCCGTCCAGCGCAGCGTTACATCAACTTCGCCTCCGCTCGTCGCCGTGGCGCTGGTCAGCGCCAGGTCCGTGATCGCCCGCGGCGGCCGCGTGTCATTCCCGTACATGCCGGAATTGTGATCGTCGTGGCGGAAACCCCACCACTCGTCGTTGCCGCCGCAGGCGGGAGCCGTTGTGTCCCAGACGAACATATTCCCCTCGCGGGTCCAGTTCGCGATTTCCAGCAGGCCGTCTCCGTCGATATCGCCGGCCGCCGTCACCCCGGACAGCCAGCCGCCGGTGAACTTCGGGAACGCGCTCGGCTCGACGCCGTCTGGGCCGAACGCATGCAGCAGGTAAAGGCCGGATCCCTGGATGACTTCGCGGTCCGCTGTGCCGCCGACGTCGGCGATGGTCGGGGACGAGAAGATCTGATAATCGTCCATCGCGTGCGGCCATCCCGGCAGATAGGCGCCTGTCGCTGCGTCCCAGCCTTGAGTGACGTGCTGGAAGGGTACGTTTTGCCCGACCAGGAGGAGGTTCACCAGCTGCTCAACGGGCACGCCACCTTTGAAGGCGGCGAGGACGCCGGCGCCGGTGATGTCCCCAACGGCCGCATGCTCCGCCGTCTGGATCACGGTGCCCGGGCTGAGGCTGGCGCCTCCGCTGGCGGCGCTCTGGAACGTGTAGCGAGCAGTGCCGTCGCCGGCGATGACGGTGAGGTCCCCGGCGAACGAGTTGTTGATGACCTCCGGGCCGGGCGAGGTTGGATCGACATCCGCAACGATCGCATCGACGCCTGGCTCCACTAGGGGCAGGAGCTCTGGTGAGAGCGAATTCAGGGTGACAGGCCAGCCCGTGAGAAAGGCGTCGGAGTCCACAACCCAGCCGCCGTCGTCCGCTGGATTGCCGTCGTGAGCGGTGCCATCATGGCGCACAGCATAGAGTCGGCTCGATCCGCCCGCCTGTCCGGCGGCGAGGTTGATCAGCCCTTGCCGGACCGCTTCTTCCACACTGCCGGGCGAACTGCCTCCGTATATCTCGTTCGTCGCGACGATGACGTCCAGGAATGTGTCGCCGTCGATGTCCGCTAGGGCAGGTGTGTTGATGCTCTCCGCTCCTCCACCGCCGTCGGAAAGGAAGACAGGCCAGCCGGGAAGGAGACCGCCGTTCGCGTCCCAGGCGTAAGCCCGCTGGTCCATAGCAGCGGCGACGATATCCAATCGGCCATCCTTGTCGAGGTCGCCAAGGGCGGCCGACGAGAAGATCCCCGTCTTCAGGTGGTTGCTCCGCGTGCGAACCGCGGGTGCCGAGAAAGCCGGGTTGACCGACACCGGGAACCCCGGCAGAAGAGTGCCGTCGTTCCGTAGCGCATAGACCTGGGCGTTGTTTACAACCACTATCTCCGGATAGCCGTCGCGGTCCAGGTCGCCGATCGCCGGGGTCGTGAAGCCCCCTCTGCTGGGCGCCACAGCGCCCGTAGCAAGAGCCGGCGCGCCGATGTGGTTCTGGACGAGCGCCGGGACCTCCCCGAGGAAAGGCACGCCGCTGTGGAAGTAGGTCGCCGGGGTACCGTCGTTGTTGTAGACCGCTATCTCGCCGGAGGTGTTGGCGGCTACTATCTCCAGCGCGCCGTTGCCGTCGAGATCCGCGAAACGCAGGCTCTGCTCCCCGCCTGAATCGACGAACTTGGGCCAACCGGCGTGGACCGTCGGGTCGTGATAGGCGAATAGCGTCTTACGGTCCTCGCCCACATTGCCCAGGTTGTCGGTCACGCGTAGTCGAACGGTGAAGGCGTACTGGTGCGGGTCAACCGGTGGAACTCCTTCCGCCGAACCGGGGAGTAGCGCCGCAACGGCTGCGACAGAAAGCGTGCCAATCGTGCCTGTGAGAGGCCCGGTACCGGATCCGGTTGCGAACGGAGTGAATAGCTGCTCGAGCGGCTCGAGACCAGGTGCGTAGGCGAGCTCGTATGTGAACGACGAGGCCCGGTTGGCCGAGGCGAAGCCTCCTACCGCGACCGTTGGCGTCGTAACCGGGTCAAGCGGCATGAACCACGCAGGCGATTCGATGCTCGCTTCCGGTGGGATCGTACCGGCTGCCACGCGATCCACCGCCGCATGCAGGTTGACACGCCCGTACCCGAAGTGCTGGTCCCATCCCGGCTGCGCGTAGTCTGGGACTCCGGTCCCTGTCGTATTCTCCGGAAGCACGTCTTCGGCCGTAAGCGTCAGTATCTGCTTGACCTCGTTTGAGGTCAGCGGGCCGCCTATCGTTGGCGCGAGCTCGAGACCGCGGCTTTTGACCAGCCCCGCCGCGCCGGCCGCCTGGCCTGTGGACTGGCTGCCGGTATCGCCCATCATCACTATGGCGGCGTGGCCGCCGAACTGCGTCAGGCCTGAGTTGCGGAACCAGGTGCCGACCGGCGCCTGTGAGCCGGCGGGGACGCCGAACTGTTGCAGGCCGTTCGCAAGGTCTTCGTTGTTTTCGCCGAGGCCGTGCGTGTCGGCGACGGAGCCTGCAACGAACACTGTGTTGTTGTAGTTTGTGGGATAGTTGTGGTCCGAGGTGTTTAGGTCACTCGAGACCTGCATGAGCGCGACGCCCTTCTTAAAGGCGTATTGCGTGGCCGATTGGGCGAAACGCGAGTTTTGCAGGACGCCCAGCGCCACCTCCTGCACGTCTGCTCCGTTATCGGCTGCATATATTGTCGCCATGGCGTAGGTGTCGGCTGGGGCGACGAAGGTGTCCCAGAGCCGGAGCATCATCACCTGGCACCTCGGACAGGAGGAGGCGCCTCCTTCGCCGTTGTCGGTCTCGGCGGCCGCATCCTCCGCGCGCCCCGAGCCGTGGTTGTTTGCCGACGCGTAGCTGGATGCGTCGTACGGATCATTGTCGTCGTCGAAGAAGTCCCAGCCGGCGATGTCATCCACGTAGCCGTTAGCATCCGTGTCGGTCCCGCTCGAGAACGTGCGGATCAGGTCTTGCCCGTCGACAACGCCCGTGATGCCGTTCGGCCCTGCGCTGCTGCTCACTCGCGTATCGTTGGCGTAGTCGTCCACGTTGAACGCGCCGTCGCCGTTGGCGTCGTAGGAGGACGACGTTGAGCCGTCGGCCAGCCTTGGCAGCGGAAGCTCACCTCTGTTCAGCCAGACCTTCTCGCGGAGCTCCCGGTCCTCCCAGCGAATGCCCGTGTCAATGATCGCTACGGCGACCTCGGGACTGCCGGTCGTGATCTTCCACGCCCTGTCCGCTGAGATGCCCGAAACCTGGCCTTGGCCCAGACGCGTGAGGTCGTGGTATTGGGCTGAGGCGGCAGTGGAACCGGGCGGGAATCCAAATAGGTTGAACTGCTCCTCCCAGACGGACGAGCAGTTAGGCGCGTCCAGGTCCTCGTCATCCAGCTCAGTGCAGTCGAACTCTGGATCGTCCGGCGTGCCGACGCGGGGATTCGGGTCCGGGTTCGGAAAGCGGCTGGTTCCGTTGTGGCCGGCGAACCCGGGGGACGCGACGACTAACAAGGTCAACGCGGCGAAGATGACAGTGAGGCGTCCTAGCATCGACGTCTCCTTACTTATTGCCTTAGCCTGTGCAGGCGGGTGACTCGGTTGTTCGCCGGACTCACGTCATCGTCGTCCGGCCCCAGGCCGTCGTCGGCGTCGTGGTCCGCCCGCGCGATCAGCGCGATCGCCGTCTGCGGAGGAACAGACGAGCACGATATCCTAAACCGGAAGTCGAACTTCGTCTCTTGAGCCGGGGTGTAGCTGGACGTATCGTCCACAACCAGCCCGCCCGGCGAAGCGACAGTTGCCCCGGTCTCGAGGTTTTGCGCTGCACAGCCCGCGGGCAGGCCGATGATCTCAACCGTGCAGCGAATCGTCTCTGTGTGCTGGCTCAGGTTCTGGCAGCGCGCGAGGACCTGTCGCTCGATCGAGCCGTCGGCGCCGAGTCCGAGATCGCGGCCCCCGGTCGAGAACTTGCTGACGCGCACGTCGTGGTCGCAGGCGTCGCCGAATCCGTCACCGTCGGCGTCCGCCTGGTTCGCGTTCGGCACAGTTGGGCAGTTGTCGGAGGAGTTGGGTACGCCGTCGCCGTCGCGGTCAGGGTCACAAACATCGCCGATGCCATCGCCGTCCTGGTCCTCCTGGCCCGGGTTGAACACGTTCGGACAGTTGTCGCCTGCGTCGAAGAGCCCGTCTGCATCGCTGTCGAGTACGGAGACGTTGTTGGAGGCCGCTCCGAGGTTTCCGCTCTCGTCTACAGCTCGCACAGCGAAGTAGCGTGTCCCTGCCGGTACGGAGAACTCCATTTCCTCGGCCGATCCCCTGGCTTGAGGAGCGGGCTCGCCGCTCACCTCTGTAGCCTGCGCGAAATTCCGCGATGTAATCGGCGTACTAGAGTAGCGAACGTTGTAAGCCTGTGCTTGTCCGCAAACGCCATCATCGCCTGGGGCCGTCCAGTGGAGGGTCACATCGGTAGTCACGGCGCTCGGCGTCGCGCTTGCCAGGGCTAGGTCCGTAATCACTCGCGGCCGCTGCGCGTCCGTGTGCAGGTTGTTCGTGTTCCAGCCATCGTGGCCGTACTCCGGCCAGGACGCGGGCGCGCAGGCGCCGGCGCCGTTGCCGTGCCAGACGAAGAGCCGTCCTTCGCGGATGCTGTGAGCGACGTCGCGCTGGCCATCGCCGTCGAAATCGCCGACTGCCGGCGGCCCAACCGTCCAACCGCCGGTGAACTTGGGCCAGCCGGTTGAAGAAAGCGAGTTAAGACCCGGTTCCGCTCCCGCGGCGTTCAATGCATGCAGGTCCGAGTACGCTGAGCCGTTCAGCAGCTCCTGAAGCCCATCGCCGTCGATGTCTGCCGCCGCCGCTGTACTCACAAACTGAAGGTCGTTCACCTCCCGCGGGTAGGCAGGTATCTGCGAGCGTGATCCGCCCAGCTCCCAGACCGAAAGGTGGTTGTCCGATACGAGTTGGTCTTCCGGTAGTACGACGTCGAGCAGCTTACCCAGGCCTGCCGTAGGCGCGGCGAAGGAGAGCTGTCCGGTCCCGTGCAGGTCTGCCAGAATCGCGCCACCGACCGCCGGGATCGCGGGCGTATCACCCGAATTGGCTCCCGCGCCCGGGGCGTCCATGAGCAGAGTCCGGTCATGACCGGAGGAGTCCTGGCCGTAAATCGAGTCGCCGCTGGAGTTCAAGATATAGCCCGGCCCGGTCGTTCCAAAGAGGCCGATCTCGAGATCGTTCCCGCCGTTGACGTTGCCGATGACGGGCGCGCCATCGGGCCCGTCGCCCACGACAGGCAGCAATTCGAGCGTCAACGAGCCGACTTTCGCCGGCCATCCGGGCTGGTAGGCGTTGTCGTTTGGGTGCTTTCCGGGGTCTGACGGCCCCGCACCGTGCAAAGAGCCGTCTGAGAAGAGCGCGTACAGCCGGTTGTTCCCAGCACCTTGGCCGATCGCGGTGAGGATGCTGGGCAGCGCCGAGTCGTCCGAGTTCACGTCTTCCCGGTACTGCTCATTGACCGTCGCGATGATTTCGAGACTGCCGTCACCGTTGACATCGCCGACGGCGGGACTCATGATCACCTTCGCGCCGTTGTACCTGTCCGCTGCGTCATCCTCGCGCAGGCGGTGCGTTACCGGATCGATAGAGTCACTCGCGTCGAGCTTCGCCGGATCGCGCAGGATCACGGGCCACCCGGGCACCGGCGTCCCGTCGGACTGGAAGGCGTAGAGGTGCCTGTCGGCGTTCCCTGCCAGGATCTCCAGATGGGTGGGGTTTGGCCCGCCTGTATAGATGTTTCCGAACGTGGGCGCCGCCAAGAACCACCAGATGGTGCGGTTCATCTTGTCCTTCCGGTTCACAATGTCGGGCACCAGATCGGGGCTGTTCGGCAGAGCGCCGGGCCCCGGGTAGTCTCCGGGCGAAAGCGCCGGGTTCGCCGCATAGTACCCAGCCTCGCGCCGGTCGCGCGGCACCGACGAGTAGTACGGGTTGGGGCGCACCGGGAATCCCGGTAGGAGATTGCCGAAGCGATCGAAAACCGAGAGGCATCCCTGGAAATCGCCGACAGCAACCTCGAGGTCGCCGTCGCGGTTGATGTCGCCGACGGTGGCGCTGCGCAGCACCGCAGAGTGGATCTTACCGTCCGGCACCTTCGTGATCTCGTTTGATTGGTAGGCGGGTGCGCCGTAGTTGTAGTTCGAGTCGCAGGTGTATACAGGCCAGCCGGGCACCTCGCCACCGCTGGCTTCGTAAGCGTGCACCTCGCCGTTGGAGGTGGCGACGATGAGCTCGTCCTGGCCGTCGTTGTCGATATCCGCGAAGCGCGGGGAAGCTGCACCATCGCCTTCCAGGTCGATCGGAAAGCCATCGAAGAGCGCTGGGTCGTCGTGGAAGTTGAAGTTCTTCGTGCCGATTCCCGTCAACGGCTGACCGTCGATATCTGCGAGCGGCGCGCCGGCTGCATCCTTCGCCGTGACTTCAAGCTGCACGATGATCCCGAACTTGTCCGGGAACTGCCGGTTCTCGTGATCGCCCCGCCCGGTCGCAGGGTCGACGCCGGGGCCGTCGGTCGCGCCGACCGGGCCGTTCGCCGCGCTTAGAGCCGCAGTCACTGCCGCCGGATCTATCGTCGCCAGAGTGCCGGAGATTGGCGATGTTTGGTCACCACTGGCGGTGAGAGTGATGCCCGTGGTCACGTATGCCGGCGCGGAGTTCGAGTCTCGCCATGACCAGACGCCCCACCTGACAGCGTATGAATACTTGGGCGCGCGCCGGGCGGCGACCGTTCCCTGTATCTCGATGGAGCCGGAATCAGGATCGATCGTTGCGAACCACTTCGGCGAAGTGATATCCGCCTCGGGCGGTATCCGGTTCTGAGCAACCGCCCGCACCATGCGATCCGCGTTGACGCGGCCGTAGCCGAAGAACGGGTCCCAGCCCTCGCTCGCCGGATAGCGCTCCGTGGGCACGGGGAAGCCGGTCCTCGCGGTGTAATCGACCGGCGTGATGAAGTTCATGTCGTCTGCTGTCGTCGCGATTATCTGGTCGACCTCCTCCGCGGAGACACCCCTGCCGGAGGCGACGCCACCGGCGCCGTCCAGGGCGCCGTAGTCGGCGATCGCTCCTGTTGCGACGCCGTTCTTGGCAGCGGAGTAGATGAGACCCGCCATACCCGACGTGCGCCCGGTGGCCTCCGACGAACAGGAGTTCGACGGCACGGCGGCGGTGATGTAAGCGCCGTAGTTCGTGCAGCCACGGAAGTCCAGGTACGAGCGCGGGAGCGTGCTCGGCAACTCCGGCTCGCCGATCGAGTTCACGACCACTCCATGCTCGAGTACTGAGGGCTGGTTGTGGTGCCCGGCCGATTCGTCGGCGGCCGAAGCGATCAGCACGACCCCGCGACGATAGGCGTAGTTGATCGCCTCCTGCGCGAAGCGGGAGTTATTGAGCGTTCCCAAAGCCGACTGGATAATCGAGGCGCCGTTATCGGTCGCGTAAACGACACCCTGGGCGAAGTCATTGACGTCCGCGATGAACGAATCGCCGGCGCGAATGTGCATCACCATACAGTTCGGGCAGACTCCGGCGTCTCCGCCATTGTTCACCTCGGCCGTGGAGTCACGCGCCTCGCCTGTTCCGTGGCCGTACTGCACCTCGTCGAACGGGTCGTTGTCGTCCTCGTAGGTATCCCAGCCCACGAAATCGTCCTCGTAGCCGTTGGAGTCTTGGTCAACGCCGTCGGAAAACTTGAAAATCAGGTCTTCCGGGTCAATCCAGCCGTTGGCGTTGTAGTCGGTGTCGGCGGTGCCAGGGTCTCCGCGAACAGTCGGGTCGCCTGTGCCGCCGCAATTCTTCTCCTCCTGAGGGTCCCCGCAGTAGTCCTTGATGTTGAAGATGCCGTCATTGTTACGATCGTAGGGGTGGTCAGCGTTACGGATGCCCCAGTCCGGCTCCGGCAGCTCGCCCTTGTTCAGCCAGGTCTTGTTGTTGAGGTCCAGCATGGCCCCTTCGTCATTCCATTTAACCCCGGAGTCGTGCAAGGCTATGATGACATCCGGGCGGCCGGTGGTCGTCTCCCACGCCAGGTCGATCGAAGCACCCGTCACGCCGAAGAGCTCCTGCGGGTTGTTGACGACCTGTGGGTCGCAGTTTTCCTGGAACATGCCGTCGAGCTCACAAGAGTTCTTCGAGCTGTATTTCCAGGCGTCGCCTCCAAGATCGCTCGGCGGGTACTGGCTAGGGTCGTTTGCGTCCGTGATGAACATGTAGTTCTGGTACGCGTACGGGTCTGCGCTGCTTCCTCCGCGCGAGAACGGGAACTCCGCCTCTGCGGGGGAGACGAGCATCCAGGCGATGAGGGCGCCCAGGACGACAATCGCGTGACGGCAAGAAAACGGGACGAGAAGCAACGACCGCAATGCAGCGGTCGCCCGTGACCGAGGTTCCGGTAACACTATGGCGCCTCCCTTTGGGCGATTAGATTCCGGTAGGACTGGCCCGGTACGCCAGCCGGTTTAGCACAAGATAAGGGCTATTTTGCAAGTCGTCAACGGAAGTCGCCGAAGTGTCGAATTCTGAAGCAAGATATTCAATTCGGCCCAAGCACTGTGGCTGCTGCTTGAGGCCCACGTTCTTGACCCGCGTATTCACCGCTTCTTAACCGCGGTTAAGCTCCGGTTAACCGCCCTGTTCACCTGCTGCTTTGACAATGGAACCATCAACTCTTCTTCGAGTACCCCGCTCGCGGGGAGGAGAAAAACGATGAACAGTCAAATGAACAGCAGGCAGACAACCCGTCGACGACCGGAAACATTGAGTAATGCTCGCGCCGGTCTAGTCGGCCTTCTTCTGCTCGCGGTCGGCATAATCCCATTAGTTGTCGGGGCCTCTTCCGCCAGGGCCTACACCCCAGGCAGCGGCGGTCACCCAAGCAGCGGCAACCACACAGACCTAAAGGGCCGCGCCGGCAATGTGGGCCTGGTATTCCAGACGAGCGGCGTGATCACTTGCTACGGAGATGATCAAGCCGCCACCTTCACGCTCAATCTCAATTACTCGATAAGCGGTGCGCCACTGCCGGATGACGCCCACTTGATCGTCTACCTCTCGCCCAACAATGGCGCCATTAACAGCAGTAGCGGTGGCGATGAGGCCGGCTACATCGCGGCCGTGGAGTCCAACGAGACTTCAGTCTCGATGGCGGGGCTGAGCGGTAGCGGCACCCTGACATTCAAACTCGTCGTGACCTCGCCCTTCCAGGTCCACAACGGCGGTGTTCTTGGAGTCATAGCCGACGACATCGACGGGAGTTCATGGTCGACTAAGACGAACTCATTGAATTGCGACGAAGCACTCCCAACACCTCCTCCAACGTCGACACCCACAGCCACCTCCATAGCCACACCGACTCCCACTGCGACCCCCACCGCTACTCCAACGCCCACGCCGACCGCCACGCCTACGGCTACTCCCACGGCCACGCCTACGGCTACCGCCACTCCCACCGCGACGCCGACCGAGACCGCAACTGCAACGCCCACAGCTACGGCAACCGCTACGCCGACGGCCACTGCCACACCGACAGCCACGCCTACCGCGACTGCGACAGCCACACCTACGGCGACGCCTACCGCTACTGCAACTGCTTCGCCGACAGCAACCCCGACAGCAACGCTGACCGCTACACCGACTGCTACGCCGACAGCGACCGCAACTGCTACGCCGACAGCGACCGCAACTGCTACGCCGACGGCGACCGCAACCGCTACGCCGACAGCTACCGCAACCGCTACGCCGACGGCTACCGCAACCGCCACGCCGACAGCGACCGCAACCGCCACGCCGACAGCGACTGCAACCGCCACGCCGACAGCGACTGCAACGGTCGCAGCGACCGCTGCGACGGTAACGCCTGCTGTCTTGGCGGTGGCTTTCCCGCCCACCGGTGGAAGCCCTGATTCGGGGAGCAACGGTACCGGCCTGGGGTTGCTGCTCGCCACGCTGTTGGGTGGCATTATCGCCGCCGCGGGGGCGCGCGCCCTCTGCGCGAGCGAACGCAAGATCGACGATTGACCAACAATCTAGAGCGGGGATCGAGGAGAGAGCGTCCAGAAAGGGCGCTCTCTTCTCTTGTACGACTTCCGCGGGCGGCCTAAGGCGCGATAACCCCGGCCCCTACACCTAACCTGTGCTTGTCCGAATCATCGACGCCTGCCTCCACATGGAACGCCGACTCCTGGCCAGAGGCGCCCTGGTTTTCGCCCCAATCGCTCGACAGTGCAAGATGTGCGCCCCATATCAAGAACAGAGTGTCGTTGTGCGCCAGCAATTCCATGCTGAACCTCTTTTCACCCGCACAGGGAGTGGCAGGCAAGGGCCCGTCCGGCGCCTCTTGAAAGCTTCCCCCCCATACCAGGAAGCGACGGTCGCTCCCATCGAAATTGATCGTGGAGTCGTCCGGAACCGGGATCGAGGCATCCTCTCGCTCCCCGCCGGGTCCGGGTTCCGTTTTCGTAGCGCTGATATCAGCATCGGACACGCTCGTCAGGTAGTCGAAAGCCGCGCCTCGTGCAGTGTGGCATTCGTATGTCAACTCCACCTGATACATGGTCCGAGATACCACATCGTCGATCCGAAGCATGAACGGTATCGACTCCCCCTCTCGATAACCCGGCGTCTCCTGGCTGAGGTCGGATCTCAGCCACTGCTGTCGTTGTCGTGACCAGACGAACAGCCGGCTGCCGCCGTTCGTGTTCGCTGATGGCGAGGCTGGGACGGGCGTCGGGCTCGATCGCTGAGGACTGGACGTTATCGTCGGGGTTCGGGATGCGCCAAGGACCGGCGAGCGTGCGGTTGGCGCCCGGCCGGACGATTCGTTCCCGTCACCGGCTTCCATGGTGAGGACGACAATGCCTGCCACGGCCAGCGCCGCCCCCAGAGTCGCCAGCAGTACTCCACCCCAACGCAGCAGGCGGCCGGCGCCGGGCCGGCGTCCAGGCGGTTCAGCCGGTTCCCAACTCCAGGAGTCGCCCCGTGAGTCGCGGTGACCCGTGATGGGTTCAGCCATCGCCGCTGAGTTCTGTCCCAGGTTGAAACGTCATAGCGGTTCAGGCGCGCGGCGATGAACAGCCCTCGAACGCGCCGACCGTTTTTATTTTCGCTTCTTCTCCCCCGGTTGGAGCAGGAATAGCGCGACTGTGGCGACGACCAAGACTATCACAGCCAGGAAGAGGTACGGCCTCAGCGGGTCATCCGATGCCTCAGGAACACTCGGCCGCTCCGGCTTGGCTTGCGCTAATGCAGGCGGTTCCGGGTCGGGCGTAGACACCGCGTTTGGCCGGCGCCGGCGTACCCAGCCCGCCAGCGGCAGTGAAAACGTCCCCAATCCGGCTGTGATCAGCCCGCTGCCCAGGGCTATGATCAGGGCCGGCGGTAGCCCCGCGGCCGCCTCTGGCGCACCGCCGCCGGTCGGCGCCTCGGATACGGGCAACGCTGTAGGCGCTACGCTTGGCGCCGTCGTCGCACCGGGCGTCGCCGTCTGCTGTAAAGGCGTGCCGCAGTAAACCTTCAGCAACACGTCCCCGGCGTCGCTCGCCAGCTGCGCGAAGTCCGTTGGATCGTTATCGCGGAAGACGAATTCCTGGGACCAAACGAGGCCCGCTTGCGCCGAAGGCCCCGCTTTGACGAACAGCGTTTCGCCCGGGGACAGCGAGCCGAACTGTGAGAGCGGCAGCGATTCTTTGTTCGTCGGGTCGCTCTGCAGGTTCCATCCCGTCATCTCCACCGGCGCGTTGCCGAAGTTGCTGATAACCACCAGCTCCGGGTCACTGTTGCAGTCCAGCTCTGTGACTCGCACGTCTACATTCTGTGCATTCGCACTGGCGGGGAAGGCCGCGCTCCAGGCGACCAAGGCGAGGCCTCCCGCTGATAGGACCGAAACGAGAATTAAGCGCGTAAGCGCGCAACGACTTTTGCAGTTACTCACGATGCACCTCGCGATTGGAGAGGACGCCGGGCAGCGGGGATAGGGTAAGTTACGCGTTGTATACCATAAGCCGCGTAATAAGTAAAGAGATATTCGTTGTATCAATCGCCAATCTTTCGTCGCGTGAGATCGGAGACCTGAACGCAGGAGGGTGGATGAGTCACCAGTCTGAGATAGCCTGCTCGGGCGTGTCGGTGACTTTGACTGAAACTTTACGCGGATACAACCGCTTCCTGACTCACCTCGGCAGGCAACCGTGCTATCGTGAAAAGGAAGCGGCGCGGCAGCACCCCCTCCCGCCGTCATACACAGACCGGCCGGTCGTCTCGAGGCGACCGGCCGGTTGCGTTCGAGGCCGTGGCCGCATTCGATCAACTGCCGGCCCTGTTAAAAGCCGCGCAGCCTTCGGTTCCTGCCGCCGGCGCCAGTTTCCACGTACCGTCTACCTTCTGAAAGGCACCGCTCACCCGGTACTGACTCGCTCCCCTGATTTCGCCAACGATGACCGCGGTCGCCGTCTCGCCTTCGATTACCACAGCTTCCAGGCCCACGAACCCGAGTAACGGCAGGTTATCGCCCTGCTCCGCAGCGCCTGCCTCGCCGGCCGCGACGAACTCATCTCTCGGGCAGCGTTCCTGGTATTCGGCGGTGAACGATTCGTACAAAGATGGCCATTCTCCTCGAGGCAGAACTTCGATAGAGTTCCTGGCGAGAGCCGCAATGGCAACTTCGTCGGGACTGGAAGGCGAGAACAGTGGTGCGCTGACACTTGGCGCGCCAACGCCATCTTGCGCCCCATCGCTGCCACCGGAAAGGACCACGACGCCGACGACGATAAGCAGAACTACGCCACCCATCACAGCAACCACGAACAGATCGCGCGGGCGCAACAAAGATGCCTGTTGGTCGCCACCGGCCCGCAGCCGGCGGCGACGATCGGAACGCCTGTCCATTGTTCGATTCACTACATTGAACTACGCTCGCACATCCTTCTGGACGATACAGGCACCCAACTTTACGATACAGCGCGCGTCGTTTGCCCGCACGATTGGCCTAAAGTAGACTAAACAACACTGATTGACGGTACGTTTGACTCACAAAGGATCCCGGAACCCCCTCGCAATGGTTGAAGCAGAGGCAGGAGCGGCGGGCCTCGCCAGCAAGGATATCTCCTCCGCCGGTTCCTCAGTAGAATTCGCGTTTCGTCTTCCGGCGATAGCGCTTGTGCTTGCCGGTGGCCTGGTCCTGCGCCTTCTCCTTGCCTTCTTGCAATCTTTCCAGATCGACACGGGCACCTTCCACGCCTGGAGTGATCAGCTTGCGACCGATGATCCCTGGAACTTCTACGATACAGATTTCTTCACGGACTACGCACCGGGCTATATGTACGTCCTCTGGCTATTCGGCGAGCTCAACCAGGTCTTTCATTTCAGCCTGAGCACGTTCGAATACATACTCAAGCTGCCTTCCATTACTGCCGATATCGCCTCGGCATACGTTCTCTATCTCTTCCTCAAAGACCAGAAGCCGGAATACCGAGTCGGCGCCGCCGCGCTCTATCTGATGTTTCCGCCGGTCCTTCTTATAGGGCCGATCTGGGGCCAGGTGGATAGCCTGCTTGCGTTCTTCCTTCTGCTCAGTATTTACTTCACCGGCCGCGGACGGCCGGTGGTTGGGGCGCTCGCCTACACTATCGGCTTTCTCATCAAGCCTCAGATAATCGCGGCCTTGCCCTTCCTTGCCTTCTGGATCATGAGACGTTGCCGCACAGAAACCCCGATTCAGCCGGTCCCCCAATTCCTTACAGGGTTATCGATACTGGCCGTGGGAGCTGCGGGACTTCTGCTGGTCGATCAGGAGCCT
>Ga0137375_10000289_pt1 | contig 51250 bp, 48 predicted proteins | sample SagtaG_24_FD_104936 | JGI IMG/M metagenome (GOLD analysis project Ga0137375, IMG submission 104936) | Vadose zone soil microbial communities from Sagehorn Ranch, Mendocino, California, USA - Sage1_R_113_16 metaG | ecosystem: Environmental > Terrestrial > Soil > Vadose zone | place: USA... | reverse complement strand
TCTCCCTCTGGGAGAGGCTTCATCAAGGGGTGAGGGTCAGGCGAGTTGCCCCCTCTCCCTCTGGGAGAGGCTTCATCAAGGGGTGAGGGTCAGGCGAGTTGCCCCCTCTCCCTCTGGGAGAGGGCCGGGGTGAGGGCTAGGTCGGGCTGCTAACCCGTTGAGCCCCCTAACCCGGTGCGTGCCCGTCCAGCAGCAGGTCGGGCACTTCGCCCAGCGCGTGCACGGTTCGCCAGACGTTGACCGCGCGCGTGGAAAAATCGGCGAGGTTGGCGCGGAAGGCGACGAACCGCGCATCGACCTCGGCCCGCTGGGCGGCCATGCCGTCGATCCACGAGTCGCCGACCACGACCGTGGACCCCTGGCCGAGCGTGTGGTGGGCCTGAGCCACGCCGGCGCCACTCGGCTTGAGCGCGGGCACCAGCTCGCGTGCAAGAACCAGGTCGAATGGTAGGCGCAGGTCGAAGCGGTCGAGGGCCGCCTCGGCTGAGCCGATCGAGTTGTTGGTCAGGACGGCCAGCTTCAGACCGGCCGTATGCAGGCGATCGAGGGTAGCTCGGGCGTCGTCCTCGACGGTGCCATGCACCATGCCCTCGCGCTCGAAGCGATCGACCTCCTGCCACAGGTCGGCCGCGAGCTGGGCGTCGAAGGCAGCGGCCAGGGCCAGCCACTCGGGGATGGCGTGCGCGCGCGGGTTGGCAGGCGGCTCGGCGAGCGCTCCCACAGCCAGCATGCGGTCGATGATGGTCTGGCGGATGCCGAGGAAGTCGATGCGCGAGTGGACCAGCGTGTTGTCGAGGTCGAAGACGACGATCGGGGTCACGGCGTGCCGAAGTGTAGTCTTCCCTCTCCCTCTGGCAGAGGCTTCATCAGGGGGTGCGGGCGACTTCAGCGCTAGAGCCGCGTCGCGCCGAACCAGTGGCCCGACCAGTAGGCCGTGTTCAGGCTGGAGACGGTCACGCCAGACTGCTCATCGGCGGCGTGAATGAACTGGCCATTGCCGAGGTAGACGCCGTTGTGGCTCACGCCAGGGGTGTAGGTGTTCTGGAAGAAGACCAGGTCGCCTGCCTTGAGCTCGTCGCGGCCCGGGTGGGACCCGCTGTTGTACTGGCCCATGAGCCCGCGGCTTATCGGCTTGCCGGCCTGGCGCACCGCGTACCAGACGAACCCCGAGCAGTCGAACCCCGAGGGCGTCGACCCGCCCCAGACGTACGGCGCGCCAAGCAGCTTCTGCGCCGCGCCAACCACGTTGTCCTTGGGCGCGCCAGCGGCCGGCTGCGGCTGAGCGGGCTTCGGCGCAGGCTGCGGCTGCGGCGCGGGCTGGGACTGTGCCGCGGGCTGGGACTGCGGTTTCGGCGCTGGCGGAGCGGCGGGTTTCGGAGCGGCCGCAGCGGCTAGCTGCAGGCCTGGCGCTGGCGCGGGCACCAGGATGACCTGGTCGACGCGGATCAGCTCGGGGTCGTCGAGATTGTTGAAGTCGATCAGCGACCCCAGATCGACCTTTTCCTGCAGCGCGATATCGCGCAGCGTCTCGCCCTGCGTCACGACGTGCTCGTACCCGGGCAGCGGCACCTTCAGCACCGCGCCGACCACGATGCGATTCGGATCGTCCACACTGCTGGCTTTCGCGATCGCGTCCGCGCGCACGTCGAATTGCCGCGCGATCTGGGACAGGGTCTCGCCCGACTGCACGGTGTACGAGACCATGATGCTCTTGTGCGCGGGCGCAGTCGCAGCCGCACTCGCCGCGCGCGGAGTGGCCGCTGTCCCCGCTGGTGCTGCCGCCGCGGGCGCAACTGTAGCCGCGCGCGCGGCCGATGCCGCTGAGCTCGCCGCCTGTCCGGGCGCGACCAGCTCCGTACCGATCACCAGCCGGTCGGGATCGTCCAGGTGGTTCGCCTCAACCAGTGCCGCCGTGGTCGTGCCCAGCTGCAGCGCGATCGCCCCGAGCGTGTCCCCATCGGCCACGGTGTACTTCCGCACCGCAGCCGCAACCGGCGAAGCAACACCCGAAGCAGCGGCGGAAGGAGCGGCCGAAGCACGCCCAGCTGAGCCCGAGCCCGAAGCCGAGGGCAGCTTGAGCGACTGGCCCACGACGATGACGTCACCGTCATCCAAGCCGTTGAGCTTCAGCAAGCTCGCCACGTCCGTGCTCGCGTCCTGCGCGATCTGCCACAGCGTGTCCCCTGACTCAACCACGCGGATCGCGTTGCTGGTCTGCGCGTACGCGCCAGGTGCCACGAGCAGGCCAACCACCGACAGGAGAAGCGCGAGCACGTGTACCGTGCGTCGGACCATCTCTGGCCGAGTCTAGACCCGGCCTACCGGGTCACTGGCGCGCTATGGCCTCACAGCGACGTCACGGCTCTCCCCTCTCCAGGGTGGGAGAGGGCTGCCACAGGAACAGTCTGGCCTCCAGCGCGGGCGTCGATTTGATGCCGAACCCCTCGAGGCGCTCGCGGATGCGGCCACGGGCCACACTGGGCGCCGTGCCGCGTGCTTGCTCGAAGGCATCGGTGAAGAAGCGCTCGGCCAGGTCCCACACATACGAGTAGGTGCCGCGCGTGCGCCCCGTCAGATCGACCTTGCAGATGAGGAACCGTCGCTGCAGCTCGTGCACCGCGCGCTCCGCGGCGGCGCCCGCGTGACGCAGGCCCGTGCGCGCGCGCAGGTCGCGGCTGGACTGCTCGGGATGCTCGACGAGGTACTGGTACAGCACGAAGGCTTCGCGGGAGAGTCGACCGGCCTGGTACAGCCGCTCGGGGTCGCGCTCGACCTCCTGGCCGCGCCCACCCAGGGCCGCGATGAAGTCCGGCAGGTAGTCGAGCGAGATGAACGTTGGCTGGGCGCGGATCAACCGGCCGTAGTACAGACGCTTGTCGAAGTGCAGATCATCCTTCCAGCCCCAGGCGCTGTACCAGACCGAGAACGCGGTGGCATTCAGCGCATCGGCCAGGTTGGGCAGGTCGATGCCAGGCACGGGACCCGTCGTGCAGAAACCACACGCATCGACGAAGGCCAGCGCGGCATCAGCATCTCCGATCGGCCCAGGGACGAGCACGCGCCAGCCGCCCGCAATCGATGCGTCCGAGGCCTTCGCCAATCCCCGATCCACACTCGAGCCCTTCGGCAACTGCCCGCGTGCGCTCGAGCCCTTCGCCAACTCCGCGCCTGCGGACAAGGCCTTCGGCAATCGGTCGCCCGCGCCCTTCGCTCGTGGCACTTCGAGCACCATCGTAGGTTCTGTTACTAGCGCCGGCCACACGCCCGCGGCCACAATGCCGACTCGTGCGCCGCCTGCTCCTGACCATCCTCTTCGCGACGTCGATACTGGCCATCAGCAGCGTGGCGCACGCGCAAGAGGGGCCGGCGAGCCAGGAGCCGGAGGAGACGCAGAACACGCAAGGTGAAGACAACCTGATCCCGCCAGCGGCACCTGAAAACTCAGGGCCGAGCCTGATCGCGAAGCAGCAGTCCACAGTCGCGTGCGACCCGGCCGCGATGCGGCTGCGATTCCTGGAGGTGCGCGGCAGTGGCTTCGACAGCTGGGCCCTGCAGCGGCTGACCAGCCGGCTGGTCGACGCCGGCGGTACGCCGCTGATGAGCTGGGGCAGCGTGTGGGTCTCGGCCCGGGGCCAGTTGACGCTCGAAGTGAACCTGTGCGCGGACCCATTCAGCGGACGCGGTCCGCTGCCGTCCGGCACCTACGGCTTGCTGGTCAGCCCACGCGACGGCGCACCCATCGCCAGCACCACGCTCGAGATCGCATCGCTGCCAGTCGAGGTCGAGGACACGGCCGCGCCCGCGGACGATACCCCCTGAGCCCGCTGGGAAAGTGGCCGGGGATCAAGCCCGGCCTTCGACAAGAGCAGAAAGGGGTAAGCGAGTGCAACCCTCGCGCCCACCACTCCGTCGTATGGCGAGAAGATCTGTGGAGGTCTCGCCACATCATGACCACCGGTGCGCCCGACATCGAATCGACCGCGGACGAGCTCGTCCTGGATCCACCCGCCGCGGTCGGCGCCGTCTCAGTCAACCAGGCGCTCGGCAAAATCAAGATCGACGACGCGACCGCGGAACGTATCAACCAGGCCGTCAATAGCTACGTCGAGTCGCTCACCAACCTCGACGCACAGTCGCCTGAATTTACGCGCAAAGTGTCCTCGATCAGTCGCATGGGCAACGACGACATTCGCCGCTCGGCCGAAGCGTCAAGCCGCTTCCTCGATCGACCCACCGCGGCACTCAAGAATGGCCCAATGGCCCAGGGCTCGCAGGTCTCCAGCGCGCTGCTGGCACTACGCGAGCAGGTTGAGGGCCTCGACCCGTCACGTCATCTGCAGCAGCGGCGCGGCTTGTTCCGCAGGGTGCCGTTCGGCAACCAGGTGCACGAGTACTTCCGCCGCTATCAGTCGGCGCAGAACCACATCGAGGCGATCGTCAATGGTCTGTACCGCGGCCAGGACGAGCTGATGCGTGACAACGCCGCGCTCGAGCAGGAAAAAGCGCACCTGTGGTCGATGAAGACGCGCCTCGAGCAGTACACGGTGATGTCCGGAGCGCTCGACGAGGCGCTCACGCAGAAGATTTCCAAGATGGAGTCGAGTGAGCCCGACAAGGCCCTCGCGCTCAAGGAAGACGCCCTTTTCTACGTCCGCCAGAAGCGGCAGGACCTGCTGACGCAGCTGTCGGTCGTGGTCCAGGGCTACCTGTCGCTCGACCTGATCCGCAAGAACAACCTGGAGCTGGTCAAGGGCGTTGAGCGGGCGACCACGACAACGGTCTCGGCGCTGCGCACGGCGGTGATCGCCGCGCTCGCGCTCGGTAACCAGAAGCTAGTGCTCGATCAGGTCACTGCGCTGAACACGACGACCGGCAACATCATCGAGTCGACCTCGCAGATGCTGCGCCAGCAAACGGTCGAAATCGCCAACCAGGCCGCAAGCGCCACCGTGAGCATTGAAAAACTTCAGGCAGCCTTCAATAATATCTACGCGACGATTGATACCATTGACACATTCAAGCTCGCCGCGTTGGACAGCATGCGCAAGACCATCGACACCCTGACCGCGGAAGTCGCGCGCGCCCAGGACTATGTCGAACGCGCGCGCTCGGCCGAACTGGCCCAGGCGCGCGCCAATGGCCTGGTCGCGGAGCTGACCCTGCCTGCGAGCGGCCAGGGAGCCTGAGCATGTGGCTGCTGATCGTTCCACTCATCATCTTGCTCGTGGTTGTGCTCAGCGTCGGCACGCTGACAGCGGCGCTATTCGGGGCGCTCGGCAGCAACTGGCCGTGGCTGCTCATCGGCGCGGGTGTGTGGATGTTCTGGCATGAGGACGGGCGCCATCGGCACCGCCGCCGCCACCAGGAGGCATGGGGGCCGCGGGCGATGCCGACGAAGTCGCGCCACGACCGCAAAGCCGAATCCACCGACAAGCCTGAGCCACAGCAGCAGCCGGTGCAGATCAGCGCGCTGCGCAAACCCGAGCTGCCCATCGACATGCAGGTCAAAGTCGAGCAGATCCGCCGCAAGGTCGAGGTGCTGCTTAGCTACGCCGATCGCTTCCCGCCGTTCTCCAAGGACCTGTACCTGGTCCGACAGACCGCGAGCGAGTACCTGCCGCGTACGATCAATGCCTTTCTCGCGCTGCCGCCGCAGAACACCGACCGGCCAGTCGGGACCGACGGTCAGACCCCGCGGCAGGAGCTCAAAGCGCAGCTCGATCTACTCGACACGAAGCTCGACGAGATCGCGCAGGACCTGCAGCGCCAGGACGTCGATCGACTGCTCGCCAATCGGCAGTTCCTCGAGGAGCGGTTCGGTCACGCCGACGCCAGCGCCGATGCGAACGCGAGCGCCTGAGCCTCGAGCGCCTTCCCCCTCACCCCTGGGAGAGGGCTGGGGTCGATGAACCCTCTCCCTCTGGGAGAGGGCAGGGTGAGGGCGAGCTCTTGGACACAAACGCAGCCCTCACCCCCTTGATAAAACCCTCTCCCAGAGGGAGAGGGGGCGGCACGACCCCCTGGCACCCTAAGGGTTATCGGTGATCGGGCCGGCCGATTGCGAGCGGTCGCGTGGCGGCGGGCTGGCGAAGTCGTAGCCCGCGCACGGCAGCGCGATCGGCGGCGGATGGTCCTTGAGGTAGAACGAGCGGATCGCGGTGTCCGCGACCAGATACCCCCAGTTGACCAGTGAGCTGCGCTCGAACTCGGTGAATGGGTTCAGGCGGGTGCGGATCGAGAACAGGAAGAATGGCCAGTCGCGATGCACCGGAAACGGCGGCTCCGCCGACCACTTCGTGCGATCGGTGATGTCGCTGCGCGTCCGCCACAACGTGCCGCGTTTGGCGCCCGAATTGAATTCATCGATCAGCCGGTTGCGGCGCAGCGCGCGGCCCTGCTCGACTGCGCTATCGAGCACGCGCCGCATCTGCACGTGCCACCACGCAAACGGGCCCGCCGACACTTGCAACCCACCACCGGCGTCGGAGACCAGCACTTCCTTGAAGTCGTCCAGGGTCTGCAGACCCAGGTTGTCGTAGACCCCGCCATCGCTGAGCGGCACCGTCGAGCGCAGGTCGCGTCGATCGAACAGGTCCGCGCCTTTGCGGCACGGCGGATCGGTGCAGAAATCGTCCGGGTTCAGATGCAGCGTCACCGGCGACAAGAACGGCGGAAATGCCGCTGACGCGGCCACCGCCACGGCGAGCGGCACGGCTGGCTTGTGCACCAGGCCGAGGCGATAGCAGGCCATATACGGCTGCGAAAAGCGCCAGCTGGTGGCTGTTGGCAGGTGCGCGGCGTTGAACACGAACCGTGGTCGCGCGGGCAAATCCTTCAGCAGGACATCACCGACCAGGTAGCGCTTGTAGAAGCCGGCGGCGATGTTGCCGCCACCCACGAAGGGCACCAGTCCGAGCAGGATTGCCGGCAGGTCCACGCGCTGCTGGGCCAGGTTCAAGATGGGATCGGCCACCTCGGCCTTGAAATTCGGCGCGCCGCCCGGCCCGAACCGCAGCTGGTTCCAAGCGACTGCGAGCCGGCCGTTGAGCAGCGACCCGCCCGAGACGCTGGAGATACGCGTCAGCGTCTCCAGCAGACCCATCTCGTTCAGCCGCCACACCACCCCGAGGTGGAGCAGCATCGCCCGAAAGCCGCCGCCTGAGAGCGCGAGGCCAAGCCCTTCATGGCTGCTGCCCTCTGGCGGGGGTGCCGGTACTGCCATGGCGTCTGTGCCACGACAGCGTAGCCGGTCGAGTCAGTCGAGGTAGCCGGTCGGGTCTGTCGGTGCGCACCTCAGTCGTACGCCAACTTCACGTCACCCAGCCGCTGCAGCGTCGCGCCCGCGACCTGCCGACCAAGCTGCAAGCCCATCTCATTGTCGGTGCGTGTGTGGATGCCCGCGTACAGCCGCGACTGCGCCGCGTTTGCGTCGCCGTGAGGCAGCTGCACCCAGTGCATCCCCCGTGGGGGGTCGTACAGTAGGGCGCGTCATGAGCCTGTTGTCCGACCTGATCGACGGGATCAGCAGTGGCAGTGTCGAGGTCATCGATCTGACGGCGCCGCTTTCCGACAGGACACCCATCCTGCAGCTGCCGCCGCCATTCGCCAACACCCAGCGCTTCGCCCTGCAGGAGATCAGCCGCTACGACGACCGTGGTCCGGCCTGGTACTGGAACAACTTCTCGGCCGGCGAGCACGTCGGCACCCACTTCGATGCTCCGGTGCACTGGATCTCCGCGCGCGACGGGATGGACGTCTCGCAGGTACCGCCGCGCCAGCTCGTCGGCCCGGCAGTCGTGATCGACAAGAGCAAGGAAGTGGCCGCCAATCCGGACTTCCTGCTGCAGGTCAGCGATATCGAAGCGTGGCAGCAGCAACATGGACCGCTTCCGAAAGACGGCTGGCTGCTGTTCCGCAGCGGCTGGGACAGCCGCGCCCACGATCAGTCGGCGTTCCTCAACGCCGATGACACGGGCTCGCACACGCCGGGCGTCTCGGTCGAGCTCGCGAAGTGGTTGGCCAACGAGGCGCCGATTGCCGGCTTCGGGGTGGAGACCGTGGGGACCGACGCCGGCGCCGCGCACAGCTTCGATCCCGCGTTTCCGTGCCACTCGTTCCTGCTCGGGGCAGGCAAGTACGGGCTGACGCAGCTCGCGAACCTGTCGCGCTTACCGCCGGCGGGCGCGCTGCTCATCGCCGCGCCGCTGCCGATCGTGCGCGGCTCGGGCTCGCCGGCTCGGGTCCTGGCCCTGGTCGGCCGCTAGCCCGGGCTGATGCTGGTCGCCGAGGCGGTCGGTCGGACCCTGGCGCAGCTCGGGCCGCGCACCGTGTTCGGCCTGATCGGTAGCGGCAACTTCGCGGTCACCAACGCGATGGTGGCCGCGGGCAGGCAGTTCGTGGCCGCGCGACACGAGGGTGGCGCGATCTGCATGGCCGACGCCTACGCGCAGGTCACCGGCGAGCTGGGGATGTGCACCGTCCACCAGGGCCCGGGCCTCACCAACACGCTGACCGGCCTGACCGAGGCGGCCAAGAGCCGCACACCGCTCGTGCTGGTCGCGGCCGACACCGCGGCGGCCGCGGTGCGCTCCAACTTCCGCATCGCCCAGGAGCAGCTGGTCGCATCGGTCGGCGCGCTGCCCGAGCGGGTGCTCAGCCCCGAAACCGCGATCGCCGACGCGACCCGCGCCGTACACACAGCCTGGCTGAAGCGTCGGCCGGTGGTGCTGATGCTGCCACTCGACATTCAGGCGATGCCGTGCCCGCCCTCAGCGGAGCCACTGTCGCCGGCAATGGTCCCACCCAGTGCGCCAGCGCGGCCGTCGCTCATCGAAGCCACCGATGCGCTTGCGCGGGGGAAAAAGCCGCTCATCCTGGCAGGTCGCGGCGCCAGAGTCTCGCGCGCGGGCCACACGTTGGAAGCACTCGCTGAAACGGTGGGTGGGTTGCTGGCAACCTCGGCCGTGGCTAATGGTCTGTTCGCGAAGAACCCGTGGGCGCTGGGCATCTCGGGCGGCTTCGCCTCGCCCATCGCCGCCGAGCTCATCGCCGAAGCCGACGTCGTGCTCGGCTTCGGCATCGCCCTCAACATGTGGACCACGCGGCACGCCAGGCTGCTCGGCCCGACGGCGACGGTCATTCAGATCGACGACGATCCGGACGCGCTCGGCGCCCACCACCGCGTCGACCTCGGCATCGTCGGCGACGCGGCCGAGACTGCCAGCGCCCTCAGACACGAGCTCGAACGACGCGGCTACGAAGGCTCAGGCTGGCGCAGCGCGGCGTTGGCGGAGCGCATCCAGTGTGGCCGCTGGCAGACCACTCCGTATCCGGACGCTGGCGACGACGGCCACATCGACCCGCGCACCCTGTCCAACCGACTCGACCAGCTACTGCCCGCGGAACGTACCGTGGCCATCGACTCCGGCCATTTCATGGGCTACCCCGCAATGTACCTCCAGGTGCCGGATGACAAGGCGTTCGTCTTTACCCAGGCCTTCCAGGCAGTCGGGCTGGGCCTGGCGTCGGCGATCGGCGCAGCGGTCGCCCGACCGGATCGCCTCACGGTTGCGGCTCTGGGCGATGGCGGGACGATGATCGGCCTGGCCGATCTGGAGACGGTGGCGCGGCTGGGGCTGCGGATGCTGATCGTGGTCTTCAACGACGCCGCCTATGGCGCGGAAGTGCACCACTTCGGACCGCACGGCCACCCGCTCGACCTGGTGCGCTTTCCAGACGTCGACTTCGCCGCGCTCGGCCGCGCCGTCGGGCTACGCGGCATCACTGTGCGCTCAGCGGCCGATCTCGATGCACTGCAGCCGTGGCTCGAGAGCGGCGCCCAGCCGGCCATGCTTGTCGATGCCAAGGTGGTGCCCACGGTCGTCGCCGAATGGCTGGAGGAGGCTTTCCGCGGGCACTGAGTGAGCAGCGCGTTAGGATTGCAACTGAAGTGCGCGCGCGCGGGTGGTGGTGGTTAGTGGGGTCGCTGGTCCTGCTGACCGGCTGTCGCGGCGGAGCGCGCGGCGCGGCGCCGCTGCCGATGCCGACCGATCTCGCGCAGTGGATCGCCCTCGCCGTCTTCGTCTTCGGCATCTGGTGGGTCGCGATGAAGATCCTCAAAGGCTGAGCGCGGGGCTACACTGCGCGGCATGGCGACTGCGGCGGCTTCGACCGAGCGATTTACAGGCTTCCCTGACGGTGGCGTCGAGTTCTTCCTGGAGCTCCAAGCGGAGCAGTCTCGGCCGTGGTTCAAGGCGCACCAGGCCGACTTCGAGCGACTCTGGAAGCGACCGCTGGAGTTATTCGTGTACGACCTGCGGGCGCGGCTGCTCGACCAGTACCCACAGCTCGCCGACGTCACGCCGCATTTCATGCGCATCCAGCGCGACACGCGCTTCGCGCGCGACAAGACGCCCTACAAGACCTGGGTCGCCGCGAACATGTCCATTCGACCGGCGGGCAAAGACGCTGAGGAGATGCACGGCGTGCCCGGCATGTACTTCAGCTTCGGTCTGGAAGCCGACTATGTCGGCGTCGGCAGCTGGCACATGTCGCCCGAGACCCTGCAGCGTTATCGACAAGCCATCGCTTCCGACAAGTTTGGCCCTCCGCTCCAGAAGGCAGTCGACAGTCTGAAAGAGCGCGGCTACGGCATCGAGGCGATGGAGCGCACCAAGCGCGTGCCGCCACCCTATCCACAGGACCACCCGCGCGGCGAGCTGCTCAAACACAAGGGGCTGGCCGTAGGTATCCAGGTGCCCGAGGGCATGACCGAGTCGCCCGAGCTGCTCGATTGGGCCGAAGCCCAGCTGCGGCTGACCAGGCCGGTGGTCGACTGGCTCGACCGCCACCTCGGCTAGTGGAGCTCTCGCCAGAACAACGCGCCTTCCTCGAAGCAAACCGCGGCGCGGTGATGGTGACGTCGCGCAGTGATGGCACACCGCACGCCGCCGAAGTCGAGCACAACGCCAAGAACAACCGCATGCGAGCACGATGAAGCGCAGCACCGAGCGCATTCTGACCACGCACGTGGGCAGCCTGGCGCGACCGCACGATCTGTTGGAGCTGGTGCAGAAGCAGGTCAACGGCGAGCCGTACGACGAGGAGGCGCTGGCTGGCATCACCCGCCGTGCGGTCGCGGACGTGGTGCGCAAACAGGCCGACAACGGCGTCGACGTGGTCGACGACGGCGAGCAGAGCAAGTCTGGCTTTTACGCCTACCTCGCGCAGCGCCTGGGTGGGCTGGAAGTGAGGCCGAGCGCGCGGCTGGACGATCGATCTCCCTGGCGGGTGGAGCTGGACGCCTTCCCCGAGTACTACAAGGAGTACCTGGGCGATAAGAATCGCATGAGCGTGCAGATGCCGCCACTGGTGTGCACCAGCCCGCTCACGTACACCGGCCAGAAAGCACTGCGGACCGACCTCGATAATCTGAAGGCGGCGCTCCAGGGCGTGCAGGTCGAAGAGGTCTTCGTGCCCTCCCTCGCGCCTCGACAGCTTGGCGTCAACGAGTACTACCCGTCCGCCGAGGATTTTCTAAGGGCGCTCGGTGAGGCGATGCGCGAGGAGTACCTGGCCATCGTCGACGCGGGTTTCATCCTCCAGATCGACGATCCGTGGCTGACCGGCTTCTACGCCGGCGAGCCGCATCCGGTGCAACCGGAAACGCACATCGACATCATCAACGAGTCGCTGCGCGGCATCCCACCTGACCGCGTGCGCTATCACACGTGCTACGGCATCAACGAAGGGCCACGGGTCCACGACGTCCCGCTCAAGGACATCGTGCATCTGTTATTACGAATTAACGCGCAAGCCTACTCCTTCGAAGCCGCCAACGCGCGGCATCAGCATGAGTGGCACGTCTGGGAAGACGTCAAGCTACCCGAAGGCAAAGTGCTCATCCCTGGCATGATCACCCACGCGAGCAACATCGTCGAACACCCGGAATTGATCGCCGATTTGCTGGTGACCTACGCCAACCTGGTGGGCAAGGAAAATGTCATTGCCGGCGCCGACTGCGGCTTTTCGTCGCAGGCAACCTTCTCACCTGAAGTGCATCCAACGGTCGTGTGGGCCAAGTTCCAGGCGCTCGCCGAAGGCGCCCGGTTGGCGTCCCAGCGCCTTTGGCGTACGTAGTCATGGCGAGTGTGATCTGGCTGGCGGAGTGCTCCGAGGATTGCGCAAATCTGGTCGGCGGCAAGGCCACCGGATTGGGGCACCTGCTGCGTTACGGCTTCACCGTGCCACCCGGCTTTGCCGTGAGCACTGACGCCTACCGCGAGCATGTGAAGCACAACCACCTGGAGGCCGACATCGAACGCCTCCTGGGCGGGCCCGGCGAGGAGGCGCCCGAGCAGATCCGGGCGTTGTTCGAGAACACCCAACCCTCGAGCCAGGTGGCTGAGGAGGTGTTGCGCGCGTACGAGGAGCTGGGCGGGAGCGACTGCCCAGTCGCCGTACGCTCCAGCGCCAACGTCGAGGACCTGGCAAACTCCTCCTTCGCCGGCCAGCAGGAGACCTATCTGTGGCTGCTCAACGGCGACGAGGTGCTGCGGCACGTGGTGCGCTGCTGGGGCAGCCTGTTCACCGCGCAGGCGATCGCCTACCGCGCGCATCGCGGGGTGTCCGTGACCGATCTCGCGATGGGTGTCGTGGTGCAGCGCATGGTGCCAGCCGAAGCCGCGGGCGTCATGCTGACCATCGACCCGGTGAGCGGCGATCGCTCGACGATCACCATCGAAGCCTCGTACGGCCTCGGCGCCGCGGTTGTGAACGGGGAGGTCACACCCGATCGCTTCTGCGTCGACAAGGGCACGCTGGGCATTCGTACCCGCGCCTTGGGTGACAAGCACATGGCCTACCGGTTCGATCCGGCCGTAGCTGGCACCCGCACCGCGCCGGTGCCCCCGCAGCAGCGCCGTCAGCCGTGCCTCAGCGACGCCGAAGTCGTCCAACTGGCCGAGCTCGGCAAACGCATGGAGCACGCCATGGCCGGTCATGCGCAGGACATGGAGTGGGCGATCGACCCCAGCCGCGAGATCTTCCTGCTGCAAGCGCGCCCGGAAACGGTGTGGAGTCAGGCCGCAAGCTGAAGCTTTAACGCGGCAATCACACAACCACAACAGCGGCGCGCCATCGTGGACATAGGTTCCGCCGGCGGTCCATTCACCTCAATCCGTGCTGAAACGGAGGGAATCTGCATGTCCATTTCGTCGTATTCGCGCTTGCGTATCGCAGGCGGCTTCGTGCTTGGAGGCCTGCTGATCGCAGCCACTGTTCCGGCGGCGGTGTCCGCCGCGCCTGGCAATGCGCCGCTCGCGAGCTGCGCCGCGCCCATTCTCAACCTGGCCAATCCCAACCCGGGCGACATGCTGGTGCCCGGCGCCTACGACGTCGAGGGTGTCGCCTTCGATCCACTGGCGCAACAGGCCAGCGGCATCGATCAGGTCGCCATTTTCCTCGACGCCCGCGAAGCTGGCGGCATCGATCTCGGCCAGGCGATCCCTGGCAACTTCGTCAATAGTGATCCCGACAACCCGCTGCCCGTGTTGCCCAGTCCAGACGCGTTCCGCCTCGTGGTGACACTGCCGGCCGGCCATATCGGCGAACACGATCTGGTGGCGTACGCCCACTCGACACTGTCCGGTCGCGAAACTATGGTCAGCGTGCCCATCGTGTTGGGTGAGGACCCAGCCAAGGCAGGGCTGCTCCCAGGCACCAGTAGCGAATTCAACTCCAATCCTGGCAGCACTCCCACGAATTGCTCGACCAGCGCAGCCGTGTCGCCCACAAGCGTGCCGGGCAGCATTGTCCCGAGCACTCCAGCCACACCCTCGCCGGTGGTCACGCCAATGCCCGCGACCGTGACCACGCCTGGCGCGGCACAGCCAATCACCCTCGAAGTAGCGAATCCGAACCCCGGCGACACGCTCGTGAGCGGCGCCTACGTCCTGAGTGGAGTCGCGCGTGACCCGGCGGCTCTGTCGGGCAGCGGGATCGATCGCATCTCGATTTTCCTCGACGACCGCGACCACGGCGGGATCGACCTGCTCGACGTCACGCCAACTTCGAGCCAGTTCACGATCACGGTATCGTTGCCCGCGAGCCATCTCGGCGCGCACAACCTCGTCCTGTACGCCCATTCGGCGGTCAGCGGCGGCGAGGCGAGCGTCTCCGTGCCGATCGCCCTCACCCAGTAAACGTCCCGAGCTAGCGAACTAGCGCAACGAAGGCGGCGCCGCCAGTCACTCTCGCATCGTGTGCGGCAGCGCTGTCCGCGGCCAGCGTGCCCGTTGGCTCGTCGAGCTTCCAATTGGCGACGAGTCCCGCGGGCGCGCTCGCGAGCTGCTGTCGGTAGTGCGCGGCAATCTCGGCGCCCGAGCGCGCCACGCTCCAGATGCGTACGTCATCGATCTTGCCCTGGAAGTACTTGCCCGCACCCGCGCCGTTGCGGCCGATCTCGACTGGCAGGGCGTTGCCGCGCGATAGCGCAATCTGACCCTGCGCCACCTGCACGCCGTCCAGGTAGATCGGAGCATCGGCGTACTGCTTTGCAGCGATGCCGCGAGGTGGTGCCACTGGGTCGAGTCCACGCCGCCCGCGCGCAGGTCGTAGCGGATCGCGCTATCGACGAAGGTCAGACTGCGGACGATGAGGTTGGTGACGTTGTTGGTGAACAGGTTCAGACCGACGACGCGCGGGTTATCGCCAAAGCCAATGATGGTCGTGTTCGAGCCGACCCTGATCTACACGTGGCCGGCCTGATTGTGTTGCGCCTTGACGCGCTCATCCTCCATGAAGCCACTGGAGCGGCTCGTGCGACATCGGTATCCGAGGCCGCGGCCGCGGCGTGGCCCGCGCCCACGAGCAGAGTTGTCGAAAATACGCCAGCCAGCATGAACCGGGAGACTCGGATAGCACCTCGACCCACCTCGCGTCGCGACTGACCGAGTACTCGTCCACAGTATTGCAAGTGAACTTGCCGTGTCTATACCACGGGACAGGTTGACTTGCAGCAGCCTGCCGGCGTTGCTCCGCCGCGGGGTGCACGTGAGCATCGACGACCCTGGGTTCGTATAACTGGTGACACGATGCTCGGACCGCGGCCCGTGATGCGCACGCGGGCCGAGTACTTGCGGCGCTTTCGGGACGCCGCGTACTGGCAGCCGTACATCGATGTCGTGTTGCGGCGGCACGGGCTCTCGCGGCGCCGCGCCGCCATCGGCAGCGGCGGCACCTTTCCGACCTTCCTCGTCGATGACCTGGTGGTGAAGTTTTTCCCGAAACGCTTCGATGGCAGCGAGTGCTTCGTCGTCGAGCGCGCGCTGCACACCACCGTCCTCGACCACTCCGAGCTGGCGGTGCCGCGGCACGTCGCGGATGGTCGGCTCTTCGATTCGGGCGGCTGGCGGTGGCCGTACCTCGTGACCACGCGGCTCGCGGGCACGCCGTGGCGCTCGGCACTGCTGACCAGAGAACAGCAGCACGCGGTGGCCAGCCAGCTGGGCGAGATGATCCGTCGCGTACACGACCTCGAACCCCCGAGCGAGCCTGTTTTCCAGAGGGACGCGGTCGCGGAGCTGCGCGCAAGCTGCAGCGCCCGCCAGCGCCGCTTCAGTACTGTCCCAGCGGAGCTCGTGGCGCACATCGACGACTATCTCGCGCCACGATCGGCAGAGCGCCGCCTGCTGCACGCGGACCTGCACAGGGACCATGTCTTCGTCGATGGCGCGCGACTGGTCGGCGTGATCGACTGGGGTGATGCCCTGTACGCGGACCCGTACTACGAGCTGCCCTCGCTTTACCTTGGCACCTTCCGGGGCGACAAATCGCTGCTGCGAGCGTTCCTGGACGGCTACCGTTGGCCGCTGTGCACCGACTTCGCCCACCGAGCGATGACGATGACCCTGATCCACGAGTTCAACCCGCTCAGCATGTGCTCGCCCAACTTCGAGCAGTTCGCAACGCTGGAGGAGCTAGCCAGCCACCTGTGGCAGCTGTAGTGGCTCGCGTCCATCGTGCGCGCGATCTGAAAACGGAGCGTGCTACGCTCGCCGCGCAGCCCCCCGCTGGGTTGGAGAAGGGTGGTAGTTCAGGATGAGGACACGGATCTGGTCGCTCATTTCGGCCCTGGCATTGATGCTCCTGGCGGTCGCACCCGCGCAGCTTGCGGCTGCGCAACCCAGATCGGGCGGCATTTTGACCGTTGCCCTGGACGGCGAGATCGACACCATTGACCCGACCAAGTCGGTCACCATCGTCGGCTTCCAGGTGTATACGCAGATGTACGAAGGCCTGGTCGCCGCGAATCCCACCCTGGACGGGGTCGAGCCGCGCCTCGCCGAATCGTGGGACGTCTCGCCTGATGGCCTGACCTACACCTTCCACCTGCGGCAGGGCGTCAAGTTCCACAACGGCAAGGACTTCAAGGCCGAGGACGTCAAATACACCTTCGACAAGATCATGGACCCGGACTTCGGCTCGCCGCGGCGGCCGAACTTCACCACCATCGACCACATGGACGTCCTGGACGACTACACCGTCGACTTCGTGCTGAGCCATCCCTACGCACCGATGCTCACGCAGCTCGAGACGATGTACCTCCAGCCAAGCGGAACCGACAACGACTTCAGCAAGACGCCGATTGGCACCGGCCCCTTCACCTTTGTCGATTGGGTCTCCGGCCAGGCGATCACGCTGTCCCGCAATCCCAATTACTGGCAGACGGGCAAGCCATACATCGACGGCGTGGTGTTCCGACCGATCGTCGAGCCCTCAACGCGTATCGTCGAGCTGCAGAGCGGCAACGTCGACCTGCTCAACGCGGTCCCACTCAAGGATGTGAGCAACCTCCAGCAGGACTCACGCGTGCAGGTGTGGTCGGTGGCGGGCGTGGTGCGCGATCACGTCGGCTTCAACATGACCAAGCCGCCGTTCAAGGACAATCCGAACCTGCGGCGCGCGATTGCCTGGTCCGTCGACCGCCAGACGATTGCCGATCAGCTACTGTACGGCCTCGGCAAGCCGGCGCAGATTCCGGTGCCCGAGACCAACTGGGCCTACACCACGGAGCTCAACAATCCAGCCGGCTATGACCTGGCCAAAGCCAAGGCGTTTTACGATCAGGCCAACCCGAAGCCCTCGACGGTGACCGTCAAGGTCAGCCCGACCTACCCCGACGAAGTCAAAATGGCCGAGCTGATGCAGCAAAGCCTGGCGCAAATCGGGCTGAACCTGAACATCCAGCAGCTCGAGTGGTCGACGTGGATCAAGGATGTCGTCAGCAACAGCGACTATGAGATGGAGATCGTGCTGATCTCTGGAGGCATCGATCCTGACGATTTCTACTACCAGTGGCTGCACACGGGTGAGGTTTTCAACATCGTCAAATACTCTGATCCAGTGATGGACAAGATGATGCTCGATGCACGGAGCACCCTCGACCAGGATCTGCGCAAGGGGATGTACACGCAGATTGCGAACAAGATGCTCGACGACGTGCCGTGGTCGCACATCATCTATCGGCAGTCAGTGATCGCCGGCAACTCGGCGTTGAAGGACTTCGTGATGACGGGTCGCTACGACATGAACTTCCGCTCCGTCTGGCTCGATCGTTAAGTCCTATTTCGGCACGCGTGTTTTCCACGTGCTTTGGAACGCCGCTGCGCGGCGAGGGAGGGCTCCGCCCCCTTCACCCCCCGCACAGGCTGCAGGCATCGCCAAGGGGTGTGTACCTCTTGCGGCGCAAAGGGTTCGGCAAGCTTGTGAACGTACCCATCCTGTGCGGGGGTGAAGGGGGCGGAGCCCCCTCGCCCGAAGGGCGTGCCAAAGCAGCTAAACACTGAGAGCGGCGGACCAAAGCAGCTCTCAAGTAGGGAGAAGACGGATACAGACGTACATCCTGCGCCGGCTGGCGGCCATGGTGCCCGTGCTGCTCGGGGTGGTGGTGGTCGTGTTCATCATGATCAAACTCGCCCCGGGCGACCCGGCTGCGTCGCTGCTCGGTGTCCAGGCGACACCCGCGGAGCTGGCGCGCGTCAGACACGCCATGGGCCTGGACCGCACCTGGCCCGAGCAGTTCGGCATCTGGTTGGCGGGCGTTGTACGAGGCGACCTGGGTTCGTCCTACATCAGCAAGAAGCCAGTCGGCGAGCTCATCCTGACCCGGCTACCCGTGACCGTCGAGTTGGCCATCGTCGGTACCGTCCTCGCGGCACTGGTGGGGATCTCGGCGGGCGTCCTCTCGGCCGCCAAACGCTACTCGCGCCTGGACTACGCGATCACCACCGTGGCCCTCTTCGGCGTCAGCATGCCTACCTTCTGGTTCGGCATCCTGCTGATCCTGCTGTTCAGTCTGTACCTGGGCTGGCTGCCCGCGTCAGGTTTTGTCCCGCTCAATAAAGATCCACTGAAGCATGTTCAGGCGCTGCTGATGCCCTCCGTGGCGCTGGGTGTATTCCTGGCCGGCTCACTGGCCAGATTCAGCCGCAACTCCATGGTCGAGACACTTGCCCTCGGCTACGTGCGAACCGCGCGGGCGAAAGGGCTGGCCAACTCCCGCGTCCTGTGGGTCCACGCCCTCAGAAATTCCCTGATCCCGACGGTAACGGTCCTGGGCAGCCAGTTCGGAGCGCTGCTCGGCGGCGCGGTGATCATCGAGCAGGTTTTTGCCTATCCGGGCGTGGGAACGCTCTTGCTCACGGCCATCTCCCAACGTGATTACCCTGTGGTCGAGGGCGTGGTACTGGTCGTCGCCGCGCTGGTGGTGCTGACGAACCTGATCGTGGACGTGGCGTACACGTGGCTGGATCCGCGGATCAAATATGCAACGTAGCCTGGCTGTCGCGAAGTCGATCGCGACGACACCCGCGATCGAGGTACTCAGTGCCGGAGCGTACAGATCCCAGCGCTGGCGGATCTGGCATCGGCTGCGGCGTCACCGCCTGGCCCTGATCGGCCTCGGCTTCATCGCCCTGCTGGTCCTGTGCGCGATCGCCGCGGACGCGATCAGCCCTTACAAGCCGCTCGAACAGCAGATGACACAGCGACTGCGACCACCGTCGGCAGCGCACCTCTTCGGCACTGATGACTTCGGCCGCGACATCCTGAGTCGCATCCTGCATGGCTCACGCATCTCGCTGCAGGTTGGATTCGTGGCCGTGGGCATCGCCGGCAGCATCGGCATCGTGTTCGGACTGCTGGCCGGCTACTTTGGCGGCTGGCTCGACAGCGTGCTCATGCGCAGCATGGATGTGCTGCTGGCCTTCCCCGCCATCCTGCTCGCGGTTGTCATCATGGCCCTGCTCGGGCCGTCGACCACCAACGTGATGATCGCGATCGGCATCGCCTACATCCCGATCTTTGCCCGCGTGGTGCGCGGCACCGTTCTGACGGTCAAGCCCAACGACTACGTGGAAGCCGCGCACGCGGCGGGCGCGAGCGAGTTACGCACGCTGCTGGTGCACATCCTGCCCGGCACGAGCGGGCCGATTATCGTCCAGGTCTCGCTCGCGCTGGCGTACGCGATCCTGGCGGAGGCAGCGCTCAGCTTCCTCGGCCTCGGGACGCAGCCGCCGACACCCACCTGGGGCTCGATGCTCAGCTTCGGCCGCGATTTTGTGCGCGAAGCACCGTGGTTCACGTTCTTCCCCGGCTTCGCCATTTTCTTGACTGTCTTGAGCCTGAACCTGGTCGGCGACGGGCTCAGCGACGCGCTCGACCCCCGCCTCTAGGAGATACGCCATGACCTTCTCGATCGTCGCCCGCGACCCAGTCACTGGCATGTTCGGCATCGCCGTCACGACCAAGTTTTTCGGCGTCGGCTCGTTGTGCCCATTTGCCCGCGCGGGCGTCGGCGCCGTGGCGACGCAGGCACTCGTGAATCCCACGTACGGGCCGCGCGGGTTGGACCTTCTCGCGCAGGGCCTCTCGCCCGAGGACGTCGCCGATGCCCTTCTGCAGGCTGATGAAGGCCGCGACCATCGCCAGCTCCACCTGATCGATACCTCGGGTCGAGTCGCCGCGCGCTCAGGCAGCGAGTGCATCGACTGGTTCGGCCACCAGACGCACGATGGCTTCTCCGTGGCTGGCAACATGCTGGCTGGCCCACAGGTGATCGCCGAGACGGCGCGCGGATACACCGCTAGCGCGAGCGAGCCACTGGCCGACCGACTGATCTCGGCGATCGAGGCTGGTCAGGCCGCGGGCGGCGACAAGCGCGGACGCCAGTCGGCAGCGCTGCTGATCGTGAGCACCGAGGTCTACCCCTATCTCGACATCCGTGTCGACGATCACCCCGACCCCGTCGTCGAGCTTCGCCGCCTGTACGAAGAGGCGAAAGCTGAGTACTTGCCGTTCAAAGACAAGCTGCCGAACGCGGCCAACCCGCACGGTGTCTACGGCAAAGCCCTGACCCAAGCGATCGTCGCGGAACAGGCCGAGCGCGATCGCGCCCGACTGGCGCCAGCGGGCTAACCTGCCTCGCATGAGCGGACTGCTGGATGTCGAGCACTACCGGGAGCACGGCTACGTTCTGGCCCGCGGCGTCTTCATGGCGGCTGAGGTTGCCACGTTCCAACAGGAGATCGACTCCCTCCTCGCCCGAGCCGAAGAAGCGGGGCGCAAAACTGAGGCGACGTGGAGTGGCGCGTGGCGCGAGGCCGTCGGCGTCGGCACCGCGACCGCGGTCAGTACCCGCGTGGACAGCATCCATAACGTACAAAACCACTCCGCGGTCTTCACCCGTATGCTGGTCGACCCACGGCTGGTGGACCGTGCCGCGGAGCTGATCGGGCCAAACGTGCAGCTGCACCACACCAAGCTGCACAACAAGCCGCCCTCGGTTGGCTCGCCATTCCCGATGCACCAGGACTACCCGTACTTCCCCCACGAGGGCGAGTCGATGATCGCGGCGATGGTCCACATGGACGGCGCCAAGATCGACAACGGCTGCATGTGCCTGGCGCCGGGTAGTCACCGCCTGGGAGCGATCGAGCACCATAACGATGGCAGCTTCTACTTGCCGCTCGATGAGTGGCCGCTGGAAAGAGCGGAGCCCGTCGAGGCCAACGCGGGCGACGTGCTGTTCTTTGGCTACAAGATGGTGCACGGCTCGTACGTGAACCGCAGCCAGCGCCCGCGCCGCATCGTGCTGGTGCAGATGCGCTCGCCGACCGATCGGCCGCTCACCGAGGCGCACCGTTCACCCGGCCAGGGCACCATGCTGCGCGGCATCAACCCGGACGCCTCGCAGACGTAATCCCCAAGCACGCGCACCCATGGTGAGCGTCCGCATCGCCAACAAGCGCGTGTGGGTCGGCGATGAGTCGCGCGCGCTCATCCACGGCGAGGTGCACTACTGGCGCCTGAGTCCGGCGCGCTGGCGCGACGTGCTGCAGGCCACCCGCGCGCTCGGACTCGACATCATCAGCACGTACGTCCCGTGGCAGTTCCACGAGTTGGCCCCCGGCGAGTTCGACTTTACTGGCACGTCCGACCCAGCACGCGACCTGGTCGGTTTTCTGGAGCTCGCCGCCGAATACGGCTTCTGGGTGCTGATCCGGCCCGGGCCGTACATCTATGCCGAGTGGCCGAACTCGGGCGTGCCGGAGCGGGTCGTGCGTTTCCACCGCGCGCACGCCGAGTTCCGCCGCGAGGCGGAGCGCTACATGGCCGCGGTGGTCGCGGCGTTCGCGCCCTTCCTGGCCACCCGCGGCGGCCCGGTGATCCTGGTCCAGGCTGATAACGAGCCGGATGCCTGGGCCGATGTGTACGGGGCCCAGCTCGGGCTCGGCCAGGAGCCGGGTTTGTTTCAGGAGCTCATGGGCGGCGACGTTCGCCCGGTTCAGGCGCCACTTGGCGCCGATAGTGTGCCGCACTACGTCGACGTGGTGCGCTTCTTCCACCGCTATGCCACCGACATCGTGCGCTGGACAGCGGACACCTACCGCCGCCTCGGCGTTGACGTGCCGCAGTACGCCAACACGTACCTCGGCTTCGGTGTGCAGGACTGGCGCTCCATGCAGGCAGCGGTCGACTTCGTGGGTCCGGACGTCTACCCCACAGCCGAGCTGCGCGACCAGCCAGGCGAGCACCGGGGCATGCTCGAGCGCCTGCGCTTCACACGCACGTTCGCGCCGCTGCCGTATATCCCGGAGTTCGAGGCAGGCATCTGGCATGGCTGGCACGAGCGCGTCGGCGTGCTGCGACCGAACCACTACCGTCTGATCTGCCTCTCGGCGCTGCTGGCCGGCGTGGCGGGCTGGGGCTGGTACATGCTGGTCAATCGCGACAACTGGGCGATGAGCCCCATCGACGAGCTGGGCCGCGCGCGGCCCGACCTCGCCGCCGAATTCGGCGCGATAGTGAGGGTGTTTCGACAGCTCGACCCGCCGAGCCTCGAAAAAGTCGGCGACACCGCGGTGGCGATGGACGTGCTGCAGCTCACCGCGCACCCGAGCGGGCCGCCAGGCGAACCCGTCCTCGAAGCGCTCTATGACGCCGACGTCGACTACGAATGCTTCGACGTCGACACCGGCCAGATCTCGAAGCGGCTACTGTTCTACGCCGCCGCCGACACACTCACACCCGCCGCCCAGCAGCAGTTGTCGTCGTACGTGCACGCTGGCGGCACACTCGTCGTCTTCCAGAACGACGTGCTGGATCTCGCGCGGCCGCACGGTGTCGTGCGCGACGATCACCGCCGACCGCTGACCGTTGAGCTCGGCTCACTGGCGGTGCAGTGCATCAGCCGCATCTTCGGCTGGTACACCGCCGTCCCCGGCGAGCCAATCTATGCTGAGCGCGGAGCGGCGCCCGGCAGTGGTCAGCAGGGCCACGATCTGCATCGCCAGCTGCCCATCGGCGAGCGGTACATCATCGGCTACCGCGAGCCGCGCGGGCGGGGCAGCATCGTGCGCCTGGCCATCAGCCCATCACCCGAGATCGTGATCGCGCTGCACCGCTGGTTGGACGTGCCCATCCCGAGCCACGCGCTCGGCCCCCACGTCAGCACCGCCCTGTTCCGTGCGCCCGACGGCACCATGATGCTGATCGCAGTCAACAACGGCGACGAGGAGCGCATGGTCAGTATCGAGCTCAGCGCGACATGCCAGCGCGCCACGGACCTGTTCACGGGCACGTCGCGGCCAGTGCACAACGCCCTGACGGTGTCGCTCGCGCGCAAGAGCGGCACCGCGCTCCGCCTGGACTGATCCAGCAACTGTGACACGCCGCGCTTGACAGCGGCTGCGATGCACCGTATTCTACCGATTAGCTAATTATCCATTTGGTAAAATACTAGGAATCGAGGGAGAAAACGATGAAGGCGACCAAGCGCGAGTGGATCGGTCTGGCAGTCCTGGCCCTCCCATGCATGCTCTACTCCATGGACCTCACCGTCCTGCACCTGGCCGTGCCCGCCCTCACCCAGCAGTTGCAGCCAAGCGCTACCGAGCTGCTGTGGATCATCGACGTGTACGGCTTCCTGGTCGCCGGCTCCCTCATCACCATGGGCACGCTGGGCGATCGCATCGGCCGCCGCCGGCTGCTGCTGATCGGCTCGGTCACCTTCGGCATCGCCTCCGTCCTCGCCGCCTTCTCGAACAGCGCCCCGATGCTGATCGCCACGCGCGCGCTGCTGGGAGTGGCCGGCGCCACCATCGCTCCGTCGACCCTGTCGCTCGTCCGCAACATGTTCAAAGACCCGAAGCAGTTCACCACCGCCATCGGCATCGTCATCTCCGCCTACTCGGTTGGCGCGGCAGTCGGCCCGCTGGTAGGCGGCTTGCTGCTGCAGTTCTTCTGGTGGGGCTCGGTGTTCCTGGTCAGCGTGCCAGTGATGGGCCTGATTCTGATCCTCGGCCCGCGGCTGCTGCCCGAGTACCGCGACCCCAACGCGGGCAAGCCCGACGTGCTCAGCGCCGGCCTGTCGTTGGTGGCGGTGCTCGGCACGATCTACGGCTTGAAGGACATCGCCGTGCACGGCGTCTCCGCGACAGCCGGCCTGTCCATCATGCTCGGCCTGGCAGCTGGCGGCCTGTTCGTCAGGCGCCAGCGCCAGCTCAGCGATCCCTTCGTTGACCTGAGCCTCTTCCGCGTGCCTGCCTTCACGAGCGTGCTCATCACCTACACCCTCTCGATCCTCGCCGCCTTCGGCGCCTTCCTGTTCATCCCGCAGTACCTGCAGCTTGTCCGTGGCCAGACGGCGCTCCAGGCTGGCCTGTGGACCCTCGGCTGGCCGCTGGCCTTCGTGGTCGGCTCGATGGTCATGCCGCTGATCGTGCGGCGGGTCCGCCCGGGCGTGGTCATGGCAAGCGGGCTCGGCCTCGCGGCGCTGGGCAACGTGATCCTGGCCAACCTGGATGCTTCGACGCCGCTCGTGGTCCTCGTGTTCGGCACGACCATCGTCGGCCTCGGGCTGTCGCCGATCTTCAACCTGGCCACCGAGTTGATCATTGGCTCCGCGCCGCCCGAGCGAGCCGGCGCCGCGTCGGCCGTCGCCGAGACGTGCTCCGAGCTGTCGGTTGCGCTCGGCATCGCGATCCTGGGCAGCCTCGGAACAGCCGTATACCGCGCGCAGCTCGCGGTCACGCTGCCGGCTGGCGTGCCAGCGCAGGCCGCGCATACCGCCAGCGAGACCCTCGGCGGCGCGCTCGCGGTCGCTAGCCAGCTACCCGACCAGTTGGGTCTGGCGCTGCTCAATGCCGCGGGCTCGGCGTTCGTCCACGGGCTGCAGTTGTCGGCGACCACCAGCGCGATCGTCGCGCTCGCGCTGGCCGCGATCACGTTCGTGCTCCTGCGTGACGTGCGCCGCGGCTCCCACGTCGAAGCTGTGGCCGAGACAGCGGAGCAGCCGGTTGAGTACCTTGGGGCTGTGGCATGACTGGCGCTACTACTGCTGATCGCGAGATCACCTTCGAACGCGAGTTCAACGCCCCGCGCAACCTGGTCTTCAAGGCCTGGACCGACTGTCAGGCGCTTGCTCACTGGTGGGGACCCACCGGCTGGACGTTGCCGGGCTGCGAGATGGACCTGCGGCCCGGCGGCAAATGGCTTTACGGTATGCGCGGACCCAATGGCGAGGAGTCGTGGGGCCTGGCCGTGTACCGCGAGATCGTCGAACCCGAGCGGCTGGTCTATACCGACAACTTTTCGGACGCCGAAGGCAACGTGAACTCGGCGATGCCACAGATGGAGATCACCGTGTTGTTCGCCGAGCTCGACGGCAAGACCCGTGTGAGCATGCACGCTGTGGCAGCGTCCGCGGAGCAGGTCAAACAACTGCTCGGGATGGGTATGGTCGAAGGCATGAACCAGACGTGGGACCGTCTCGACGCCTTTCTCGCTGCCGCGTCGTAGCCGCCAGCGTGCAGTGCGCCAGGTAAGTCACGCGACCATATAAACAATCACCCGGCACTGGGAAGGAACCAACACTCAAATGTCTGGAGTACGCCTCCTCATCGGCACCAAGAAGGGCGCCTTCGTCCTCACTTCTGACGGCAAGCGCGAGCGTTGGGATGTCGACGGCCCCCACTTCATCGGGTGGGAGAACATGCATCTCAAGGCCTCGCCAGCCGACCCCAATCGAATCTACGCCTCACCGTCGATCAGCTGGTACGGCCAGCAGATCCAGCGCTCCAACGATGGCGGTAAGACCTGGGAAGCGGTCAATAACCAGTTCACCTACGACGGCGACGCCGGCACCCACATGTGGTACGACGGCACGCCGCGGCCGTGGGAGTTCAAACGCGTGTGGCACCTCGAGCCATCGTTGACCGACCCCGACACGGTCTACGCCGGCGTGGAAGACGCGGGCCTGTTCAAGACCACTGACGGCGGCCAGAACTGGCAGGAGCTGCCCGGGCTGCGCCGTCACGGCTCCGGCCCTGCGTGGCAGCCCGGCGCTGGCGGCCTGTGCCTGCACACGATCATTCAGGACCCCAGCAACGCCAACCGCATGTACATCGCCATCTCCGCGGCGGGCGCCTTCCGCACCGACGACGGCGGCAAGACCTGGAAGGCGATCAATCAAGGGCTGAAGTCGCAAGGCATCCCCGATCCCAACGCTGAGGTCGGACACTGCGTCCACCACGTAGCGATGCATCCCGAGCGACCGAACACGCTGTTCATGCAGAAGCACTGGGACGTAATGCGCAGCGACGACGCAGGAGACTTGTGGCACGAGATCAGCGGCAACCTACCGACGGACTTCGGTTTCGCAATCGACGTCCACGCTCACGAGCCCGAGACGATCTATGTCGTGCCAATCAAGAGCGATACCGAGCACTTCGTGCCTGATGGCAAGCTGCGCGTGTTCCGCAGTCGTTCCGGCGGCAATGAATGGGAGGCGCTGACCAAAGGCCTGCCGCAGAGCGACTGCTACCACAACATCCTGCGCGACGCGATGTCGGTCGACCGACTCGACAAGTGCGGCATCTACTTCGGGACATCGGGCGGCCAGGTATATGGCTCGAATGACGCCGGCGACACCTGGACAGCGATCATGCGCGACCTGCCCGCGGTGCTCTCGGTGGAGGCGCAAACGTTGCCATGATCCGCGTTGTCCTGCCGACTCCCCTGCGCACGCTGGCTCAGGTTACGGGCGAGGTTCAACTCGAGCTCGAGGGTCCGGTCACCCAGGCCGCGATCCTCGACGCCCTCGAGGGGCGCTACCCCGCGCTGCGCGGCACAATGCGCGACCACGTCACGCACAAGCGCCGCCCGTTCGTGCGTTTCTTCGCCTGCCAGCAAGACCTGTCGCTCGACCCACCCGATACCGTCCTGCCCGAGGAGATCGCGAGCGGCAAAGAGCCATTCCTGGTCATCGGCGCGATGGCCGGCGGCTAGACCACCCCGGCTGGCGCGAGCAACCCGAGCTGCTCGTCGATCTCGCGCTGGTACAGGTCGGCTTCGGCCGACACCATTTCCTGGAAGGTGACCGCTCGACCGAGGCGACCTGACTCGAACGGGGCGTACGTCAGGGCCACGTCGGCGAGACCTTCTTCACCCGTCACTTCGGGCGCCGTTCCGTTGCGGATGCACTCGCCAAGCTCGTGGTACTCGAGCGCAATCAGCCGCGCGTCGGTTTCGTTGAACGACCAGTCGTAGTGCCAGATGCGCTCGCCGCCGAACAGCTCCGCAGCCAGCTGCGACAACCGATAGCTTGGCGCGTAGTCGAGGATCCCCTGGTCCTGGACGGTGGTGTCGTCGTCGAGGTGGAGCTTGACGGGGCGTCCGTTGCGATTGCCGTAGATCTCCAGGGTCGCGGTCGACCCGAAGATGAGTCGCTCGTTCTTGTGTAGCCCGTGCCCGGCGTGATCGTCGATCCAGTGCGCGATGGCGCCGCTGTCGAAGGCGACGTGGGCATAGATGGCGTCGTCACCGGTGGCCTCGATGGAGTCGGGCATACTGGCCAGATAGCCGCCGTAAAAACCGCCCGGGCCGGCGGACGTGCCTTTGAAGCGAATCGGCTCGTGCAGGCGGCTTTCGCCGAACACCTGGGCGAACTCGCCCAGGTAATACCTGAGCAGGTCGGCTTCGTGGACGCCAGCGTCGACCGGCATCGAGGCCGTCTCCTTCATGTGCCGCCACGGAGTCATGGAGATGCGATCGCGGCCGCCGATCATGTTCTGGAGCATCACCCTTGGCGACCCGATCGCACCGTCGCGCAACAGGGCCTTGCCAAGTCGCTGCATCGGGTCGCGCCGGAAGTTCTCCGCTACGGACAGCAGCCTGCTATTCGTGTGCGCGGCAGCGATGAGGGCGCGGCACCCGCGCACGGTGACGGCGAGCGGCTTCTCGCACAGGACGTGCAGCCCAGCTTCGAGGCACGCTCGGGCGACGACGTAGTGCGCACCCGAATCAACGGTGACGTCGGCGGCCTCGAGCTCGGGCGCCTCGCGCACCATCGTCTCAAAGTCGGTAAAGATGCGCGGTCGTATTCCCAGCAGGTCCTCGGCCTCAGTGGCCAGAATCTCCGCTTGCTCGCGCCGCAGATCGCATACCGCCGCGAGCTCGACATTGCATGCGCTCGACGCCGCGAGCGCGGCCATGCCGCGCAAGTGCCGCCGCCCCATCCCACCACAACCAACCGCCGCATACTGGACCCGCGCCTCACTCATATGGATGGCCAGCGTACCGCGCCTCGCGCGCGAGCAGGCGCTGGACAGTCGTGTCGAGCAGCACTTGCATCGACTCGGGGAACGACAGCAGGAAACGCTGGAATCGCTGGTAGCGGCGGTCGAGATCCGTTCGTCGTCGAGGTCCTGGTGGATTCGCAGCGAGCCAGCACCGCCCACCTGGCCGATCGCGGCCCTCGAGCACCACGACCTCGTAGCCCAGCTGGTGCAGCGCCCGCGCCGCCGACAGCCCGGCCAGCCCGGCGCCGACGACGACCATCCGCGACCCGACGGCGCGCAATCAGTACGTGGCCAGCGGCTGGGTCTCGACGTGCCCGTCGGTTCGGATCCGCAGCGCCGACTTCACTTCCTCTTCGATCATCTTCCAGATCTCGTCGACCAGCTCGAGGAACGCCGGCGTGCGCTTGACCGACAGATCCCGTGGCCGCGGGATGTCGATATCGAGGACCGCCTTCACCTGCCCGGGCCGCGAGGTCATCACCACCACGCGATCGGCGAGGTAGACCGCTTCGTCGATCTGGTGCGTCACGAACAGGACGGTCTTGCGATTGCTGCGCCAGATGCGCAGGAGCTCGGACTGCATGATCTCCCGCGTCTGGGCGTCGAGCGCCGCGAACGGCTCATCCATCAGGAGCACGTCCGGGTCGATCGTCAGCGCTCGTGCCAGGTTGGCGCGCTGCCGCATCCCGCCCGACAGCTCGTGCGGAAAGTGGTGTTCGAAGCCATCGAGCCCAACCAGCGTCAAGAGCCCAGCGGCCCGAGCGCGCGACTCCTGTTTGGACCGACCCTGAATCTCCAGCCCGAAGATCACGTTGTCGAGCAAGGTCCGCCACGGAAACAACGCATCCTGCTGGAACACGAACCCGCGGTCCGGCCCAGGACAGTCGACGGCCCGGCCGTCCACCCACACCTGGCCGCGGGTTGGCCTGATCAGCCCATCGACGATCCGCAACAGTGTGGTCTTGCCACACCCCGAGGCGCCGACGATCGAAATGAATTGCCCCGCCTCGACCTGCAGCGACACATCGCGGATCGCCGCGAATGGCCGACCCCGCTGCGCATACACCATCGACACCCCACGCAGCTCGAGCTTGGCGACGCCATTTGCGGACATCTCTTTACTTCAGCTCGAACTGTCGCCACGGAGCCAGTCGCCGCTCCACCTTCTGCAGCACGGCGACCGCCAGCACACCAGTTCCAGCCAGCAGCAGGACACCCATCCACATCGCGTCGATCTGGAAGCCCTGCGCCGACTTGAAGATGAAGTAGCCGACCCCGGCTCGGGCACCAATGAACTCGCCCACGACCACGCCGACCAACCCGCGGCCGATCCCCAGGCGCAGACCGGCGATGATAAACGGCAACGCCGACGGGATCAGCACCTTGGTGAAAATCTGCCTTCGAGTGGCGGAGAACGACCGCGCGGCGTCGATGAACGCCTGGTCGGTCGATCGAATGCCGGTCGTGGTGTTGATCACGATCGGAAACACGGCCAGCAGGAACACGACCGCCATCTTCGACGGTGCGTCGATACCGAAGATGAAGATCAGCAGCGGCGAGAGAGCCACGGTCGGCGTGGCGTACAGCGCCGAGACCCATGGATCGAGGAAATCACGGATCGCATCGCTGCTTGCGATCGACAGTCCGAGCAGGATGCCCGCGACCGCGGCGATGCCGAACCCGACGACGAATTCGTTCAGACTGACCAGGACGTGCCGCGTCAGCTCACCCGACGCGGTCAGTTGCACGAACTTGAGCAGGATGTCGGACAACGGCGCAAACAGGAATGGCCAGCGCCCGCTGCGACCAACGATCTCCCACACCAGCGCCACGATCAGCAGGGACAACAACCCGCGAATGGTCGACGCATGCGCGCGATACCAGCGCGCAACCACCGATTCACGTGGCGCGAGATCGAGCTCCAGCTCCAGCGTCGCAGCCATATAGCTCAGGCCTTCAGCGCGCGGTCGACCAGGCTGATGTCGACGTACTTCATCGGATCGGTGGGCACGTTTTCAGCACCTGACTTCTTCTGATTGTCGACAAATTGCTGCATATATTTCTCTTTGATCCGAATGTCTTGTGGTACCGACTTCGCATCGACGTGCAACTTGTACACGGCCTCAGCAGCTTTGTCGTTGGCCCCCATGGTCTTCTTGCTGATGGCGATGATCTCGGCTTTGTTCGCGGGATCGTAGATCCACTTCGTAATCGCGTCCCAGGCCCTGAGCACATTCATGGCGGTGTCGGCATTGCTGTCGTACCAGCCCTTTTTGGCCAACAGGACGACCGAGTGGACGCCTTTCAGCGAGGGGTAATTGTTGGCATTGTCGATCTCGGGAAAGCCCTCGTCGCGCAGGAGCGTTGCCTGTGGCTCGATTTGCGCGACCGCATCGATCGACTTCGCTTTCATCGCCGCGGTTCGGTCGGAGATGGCGCCGGCCTGCACGATGGTGTAGTCGGTCTCCTTGAGACCGTTTTCGAACAACATGATCCGGATCGCGTTGGTGTCGGCACCTCCGCGGATGGCCGAAGCTCCGAGCGTCTTGCCCTTCAGGTCGCCGGCCTTCTTGAGCTCCGGCTGCGCGAGCAGCACATACGGCGTGCCATCGGCCAACGCGGCGATCTGTTTGATGTCGGGTGCCTTGTCCTGCGCTGGCCACGCCGAGTCGGGCGTTGCGCCAGCGATGTCGACCGACCCGCCAATGAGCGCGTTCACCGCGTTGGGCGAGTTGGTGGTCGTGATCAGCTCCCACTCCACGCCAAACTTGTGCGGCAGATCGGGCTTCTCGCTGCCAATCGTAGCGACAAAATGCAACCCGTTGACGCTCGCCAGGGCGTAGGTCAGCTTGGTGACTGATTTGAGTACGGGCGGCGCAGTAGCGCCCTGCGGGGCCGGCGCGGAGGGCCCCGTCGCCGGTGCGCACGCGGCCAGGAGGCCAGCGGATGCGACACCAAGTGCGCGCTTGAGAAAGGTCCTACGGTCGTGGCCAATCTGCATGGACATGCTCCCCCGCCACGTAAATGAACCTGAGGTGTGTAACCGAGGCTATCACCGCCCGCGCGGAGTGTCGATGATTTGGTTGGACCACCGGTCCAGGTGCGAAATAATTCACCGGTCAGGTGTGCGCAATTTCACTGTAGATTGCGCACCGCCGTTCGTATTGTCGGGCCATGTCCGCTCGCCAGACACCGCCCCGCACTGTCGCGATCCTGGGCGGCGGAGTCGCTGGTCTGAGCGCCGCGCACGAGCTTGCCGAACGCGGCTTTCGAGTCACCGTCTTCGAGGCATCCCAGACCACCGGTGGCAAGGCGCGCAGCATCTTCGTCCCGGGCACGGGCATGGATGGCCGACGCGATTTGCCCGGTGAACACGGCTTCCGCTTCTTCCCGTCGTTCTATCGCCACCTGCCCGACACCATGCGGCGCATTCCGTTCGGAAGTCAGCCGAACGGCGTCGCCGACAACCTTGTAGCCACCTCGCGCACGCGCCTGGCGCGCATCGATGCGCCGCCGGTCGACGTGCTGACCCGCTTCCCCAGCGGTCTGCGCGACCTGGCTGACCTGGCACGCATGGTCGTCAAGAGCGACCTGGATCTGCCGCGCGAGGATCTGCTGTTTGTCGGGCGGCTCTTTCTGACCCTCTTGACTAGCTGCAAGGAACGCCGCTTCAGCCACTACGAACACGCGCCGTGGTGGGACTTCGTCGAGGCCGATCGCCGCTCGCCCGAGTTCCGCAAGTACTTCTGCGATGTCGCGGTCCGCTCGCTGGTCGCGATGTGCCCGCGGCGCGCCAGCACGCGCACCACCGGCGTGATCGGCATGCAGATCTGGATCGACCACGCGCGGCCGGGGGCGCAGGTCGATCGGCTGCTCAACGGGCCGACGCACGATGCGTGGATCACGCCGTGGCGCCGCTACCTCGAGCGACTCGGCGTCCAGTTCGAGTTCGGCGCACGTGCCACCCGACTGCACTTGCGTGATGGCCGCCTCGCCGAAGTGCAGATCAGCACGTCCGCCGGAACGCGCCGCATTCAGGCGGACTACTACGTCGCGGCGGTGCCGGTGGAGCGCATGGCGGCACTCGTCGACGACGACCTGAAAGACGCGGACCCCTCGTTGGCCCACCTCGATCGGCTGCACACGGAGTGGATGACCGGCATCCAGTTCTTCCTCGACCGCGAGATGCCGCTGGTGAATGGCCACCTCGCGCTCGTCGACGCGCCGTGGGCGCTCACCGCCATCGCTCAGAAGCAGTTCTGGCCGAGGACCGACCTGACGCGTTTCGGCGATGGCCGCACGCGCGAGGTGTGGTCGGTGATCGTCTCCAACTGGGACGTCCCAGGCACCTTCGTTGGTAAGCCGGCTCGGGAGTGCAGCCGCGACGAGATTCGCGCCGAGGTTTGGAGTCAGCTCAAGGCGCACGTCCCGACGCTGTCAGACAGCGCTCTGGTCGACTGGTATCTGGCCGACAGCGTTGAGCACCGCGCGGACGGCAGCGTGGTGAACAACGAGCCGCTACTGATCAACACCGCCGGCTCGTGGGCGTTTCGACCTGAGGCCTCCACGCGCGTAGAAAACCTGTTCCTCGCTGCCGACTACGTTCGCACCCACACCGACATCGCCACCATGGAGTCGGCCAACGAGGCCGCCCGCCGCGCGGTCAACGGCATCCTCGACGCCGCGGGCTCGGCCGCTGCGCCGTGCGCAGTCTGGGACCTGGACGAGCCGGCCGTGTTCAAGCCGCTCCAGGCGCTCGATCGGCTGCGGCTGCAGCGCGGCCAGCCGCATCTACTCGACACGGCGAGGCGGGCGGCGTGAACGCCCAACGCCGCTACGACGCGATCGTGATCGGCGCCGGCCTGGGCGGACTGCTCGCTGCCGCGACGATCGCCAAGCAGGGCGGCTCGGTGCTGGTGCTCGAGCGGCTGCGCTACCTCGGCGGCCGCTTCACCACCGTCGACCAGGATGGCTACGCGATGACCACCGGCGCCTTGCACATGGCGCCGCACGGTGGCGGCGGGCCGCTGGCGCGCGCGATGCGCGACCTTGGCCTGGCATTCGACATCGTGCCGCGCGACGTGATGGCGTCGTTCTTTCTGGACGGCCAGCACGTGCTGTGGAACCGCTCGTGGGATGTGATGCGCCTCTTCGGGATGCAGGGCAAACTCGACCTGCTCAAGATCACCGCGCTGCTGTCGGCGCCATTCGTCGATTCAAGGGCCGTCGCGCAGCCATTTTCGGAGTGGCTGGCCGGCCAGACACGCGATCCCATCCTGCCGCTGTTCTTCGACAGCTTCACGCAGTTCGCGGTGAGCGTGCGGACGGACGAGATCTCCTTTGGTGAGATGCGCGCGATTCACCAGAACGTCTTGCGCTACGGCATGCCGGGCACACCGGTCGGTGGCTGCGCCTCGGTGATCGACAAGCTCGCTGAGTTCATCCGTGCGCGCGGTGGCGACATCCATACTGGCATCGAAGTGCAGCGCATCCTCGCCTCAGACCGAGTTCACGGCGTGGCCGTGCGGAACCGCCAAACTCGCGAGCTCCACACGCTGGCGACGCCGCTGGTCGTCTCGGATGCTGGCCCGGAGGCGACCCGCGAGCTGCTACCCACGCTCCCAGAAATCGAGCGCGTGCCGCACGCCGCGGGCTTGAAGCTGCACATCGTGAGCGACACCTCGCTTATCCCGCACAACGGGGTCATGCTGTGCCTGGGTACGCGGCGGATCAGCGGCATGGTGGAAGTCTCGCGCTCGGTACCGTCTGTGGTTCCGCCCGGGTCGCACATGATCGACACCTTCCAGGTCACCCGCGGCGACAGCATGGTCGAGGAGCGCGACCTGGCGGTCGCCGACCTGCGCGACATCTTCGGCGCCGATTTCGACCGCCACTGCCGCATCGTGCGCACTAGCGCGTTCCGCAATCGCTGGCCGGTCAATCAGGCCCGGCAGGGCTTCGATCTGCAGGACCAGGAGCCGATCCGCGGCTTGCTCATGGTGGGCGACGCCTACAAACCCAGCGGCCACATCATGGTCGAGGGGGTTGCCGGCGGCGTCAGCCGTATCGCCCCACGCCTGCGAGGCGCCGCGTAACAGGCTGATGAAAAAGATCCTTCGACAGGCTCAGGACGACCCTTCGACAGGCTCAGGGTGAGCGGAGCCGTTTTGGATCCGCTCATGGTGAGCTTGTCGAACCATCATGGTGAGCTTGTCGAACCATCATGGTGAGCTTGTCGAACCATCATGGTGAGCTTGTCGAACCATCATGGTGAGCTTGTCGAATCCAGAGCGGGACCGCCTTTTTCATCAGCCGCCTGGGTCGCACCGCCAGGGTGGGTATGCTCGGAAGCGACATGACCGTGTCGAGCGCGCGGTACGACACCGAGCAATTGCCACTGGCTGGCACCTCGCTGCATTTCCTGAAGGGTGGCAGCGGCCCACCGTGCGTGGTGTTGCATGGCATCGAAGGCCCGGAGGGGTGGCTCGCTTTCCACGATGCGCTCGCCGACCACGCGACCGTCTACGCGCCCTCGCATCCCGGCTACGGCCTCACCGCGGCTCCGCCCTGGATCACCGCCGTGCAGCACCAGGCGGTCTTCTACAACTGGTTCCTGCAACACATCGACGGCGCGGTCGACCTGATCGGCGTCGGACTTGGTGGCTGGATCGCCGCCACCATGGCGGTCATGTGCGAGGCGCAGCTGCGCCACCTGGTGCTCGTCGATGCGGTGGGCGTCCGACCCGCCCAGGACGACATCTTTGACATCTTCGTTGCGCCATGGAAAGAAGTGATCGACCGCGGCTTCTTCGATGCCTCGCACTCGGAGGAATACCAACGCATCTACGGCAGCCAGCCAATCGTCGAGTTCGGCGGTACCCGCGAGTCGGGTCGCGTCATGTCCATGCGCATGTGCTTCAAGCCGTATATGTACGACCCCGCGCTACCCGCGATGCTGCGCAAGCTGCGGGTGCCAACCCTCATTGCGTGGGGCGCTGACGATCGTATCGTTCCCGTCGAGTGCGCCGGCCTCTACCAGCAAGCGATCCCGCACGCCCGCCTCGAACTACTCGAGGGCTGCGGTCATTTCGCGCACCTGGAGCAGCCGCGACGTCTCGCCAAACTGGTGGCGGAGTTCATCGCATGACCACGCAGTACTACTACTTCTCCGAGCAGCCCTACACGGCATATGACCCGGCGATCCAGGATCAATACCCATCGCTACGCCTGACGCTTCCCAATACGCTCTTCGATCCCGTTATCGCTAGCGATCTGTACAACCGCTACCACGAGGAATATCAGGTAGCGGACGAAGCCGGCTTCGACGGCATCATGATCAACGAGCACCACACCGCGCCGTTTTGCATGCAGGCATCGATCAATATCACCGGCGCCGTGCTGGCCAAGATCACCAAACGCGTACGGATCCTGATGCTCGGCGCGCCGCTACCGGTCGTCGACAACCCGCTGCGGCTGGCCGAGGAGCTGGCGATGATCGACTGCATCTCGCGCGGTCGGCTGATCTCCGGGTTCGTGCGCGGTGGCGGCGTAGAGAACCTCGCCAACAACGTTAACCCGGCGTACAACCGCGAGCGCTTCGAGGAAGCGCACGATTTCATCCTTGCCGCGTGGACGCGCCCAGGCCCGTTCCGTTGGGAGGGCGAGCACTTCCAGTACCGCGTCGTCAACCCGTGGGTGCTGCCGCTGCAGAAGCCGCACCCGCCGATCATGGTGCCCGGCACGGCCAGTCCCGAAACCGTGGTCTGGGCCGCGCAGCGCCGCTATCCGTACGTCGTGCTCGGCTCCTCCCTCGCCCAAACGCAGGAGCTCGTGGAGCTGTACCGCCAGACTGCCGAGGAAGTCGGCTACGCGATGGGCCCCGAGCACATCGGCTATCTCATCCGCGTGTTCGTCGCCGACACCGAAGCAAAAGCGCAAGCCGAAGGCCACAACTTCTTCTGGCAGAACGGCGCGCTCGGCAAACAGCCGCGCGAGTGGATGGCGCCGCCAGGCTACGCCTCAGTAGACGTCGCGGGCATCCGCCGCGTCCGCGCTGTCTCCAAACCCTTCGACAGCCAGGCCTACGAAGAGGCCCAGGCCAACTACCAGGTGGTCATCGGCACCCCAGATCAGGTGATCGACAAGCTGCGCTACGTGCGCGATGTCCTGGGTGTGGGCCACATGTGCCTGTGGGCACAGGACGGTTATATGAGCCACGAAGATACCGTCCGCTGCATCGAGCTTCTTGGGCACGAGGTGCTCCCCGCGCTGCGCGCCGACCAGGATGCCGCGCTAGGCGCGGAGATGGCTGCCAGCCCAGCCTAGCGCCCGCGGCGCGCTTGATGGCCAGGCTCTCCTCGAGCACGCCGGCCCCACAGGGCCGGCTTTTCCTGTCATACCCTTCGGCGATGGCCACCTGGGTTGACGTACGCCGCATCGCGCTGGCGTTGCCCGAGACCAGCGAGGGCACAACGCACGGCATGACCGCGTGGCAGGTCAAGGGCAAAGGCTTCGTCTGGGAACGCCCCCTGCGCAAGGCGGATGTGCTCGCGCTAGGGGACCGCGCGCCGGATGGGCCGATCCTTGGCGCGCACGTCGACCACGTGGGCATCAAGGAAGCCTTACTCGCCAGTGACCCCGATGTGTTCTTCACCACCCCGCATTTCGACGGCTACCCGGCGGTCCTGGTCCGTCTGGAGCGTATCGGCATCGCCGAGTTGGAAGAGTTGCTCGTCGAGGCATGGCTGGCCAAAGCGCCCAAGCGGCTTGCCAGGGACTACCTCAGCACCCACGTCCCGTGATCGTCGTCTCGCTCGACACCGATCTCCGTGTCGTCAAGCTCAACCGACCAGACAAGCGCAACGCGCTCACGCGGTCGCTGATCGTCGAGCTCACCGCGCACTTGCGCGAAGCCGAGCGCAACCCCGATGTCCGCGGCATCATCCTGGCCGGCGAAGGACCCAGCTTCTGCGCGGGCGTCGATTTGCACGAGTTCGCCGAAGGCTCGCCGGAGAGCGGTCGCGCCCTGATACACGCGCTGCGCGACCTGTGCGCGGCGGTGCGGCACACGAGCAAGCCGGTGGCGTGCGCCATTCAGGGCCACTGCCTCGGTGGCGCCCTCGAACTGGCTGCGTGTTGCGACTTCCGCGTCTGCGCGCCCGATGCGCGACTCGGCATGCCCGAAGTGTTTCTGGACATTCCCTCGGTCATCGACGCGGTCATGCTCACCCATCAAATCGGTGCTAGCCGTGCGCACGAAATGCTGCTCACCGGCGAGTCGATCTCTGGTGACACGGCGTACGCGTGGGGCCTGGCCAATCGGCTCGCGCCAGTGGAGCGACTGATCGAAACCGCGGCCGACCTGCTGCGGCTGGTGACGCGCCACGCGCCCGAGGTCATCGCCGCGCAGAAGCGGCTGCACCAGCAGTGGCTGGACCTGCCGTACAGCGAGGCGGTGGAGCGCAGTATCGAGCCGCTCGTCGAGGCCTTCGGCTCCGGCCGACCGAGAGCAATCGCCACCGACCGCCTCCGCCACTAAAAGCCCCTCGCTCTCTGGGAGAGGGCTTTCTCAAGGGTGAGGGCATGGCTCGCGGAGACCGGTACGCTTGCTCCATGGCAGGTGTGCGCTTGATCGTCCAGTTCACGGCCGAGACCGAGGAGATCGCTGACCAGGCAATCGCGGCGGCCGTCGAGCGGTGCAAGGCAGCCCAGAAGGAGCCCGGCTGCGTGCAATTCGAGGTCTTCCGCAGCGCGTGGCGCCCCGAACACTACGTCCTGCTCGAGCACTGGGAGAGCCCCGAGGCGCTCGAAGTCCACGCTCAGGGCATGAGCACCAACCGACCCCAGCCACGGCCGGGCATCAAGCGTACACGTGAGGACTACTCGTACCAGGTGACGTCGCAGAGCTGAGATGCTCAACTTTGGCACTTTCCTGTTGATGCAGTCGCCGTCGGGTGAGAGCTCGACGGATATGTACGCGCGCGCGGTTGAGCTCGCGCAAGCCGCGGAGGAGCTCGGCTTCCGCAACATCTGGCTGGCCGAGCACCACTTTTCGACCTACGGCTACCTGGCGCGACCGGTCCAGCTCGCGACCTACATCGCCGCCAGGACGACGCGGCTGCGCGTCGGCACGGCGGTGATCGTGGTGCCGCTGCACCATCCACTTGTGATCGCCGAAGAGATCGCCACGCTGGATGTGCTGGCGGGTGGCCGCGTCGACATCGGGCTGGGTCGCGGCTACCAGCAGTACGAGTTCCAGCGGCTGGGTCTCGACCTTGATTCAGCCCGTGCGCGCTGGGATGAGGCGATCGACATCATCCTGTGTGCCCTGCGCGGCGAGCCGTTCAGCTATTCAGGCAAGCACTTTCAGATCCCCGAGACGACGATCTTTCCGCACCCGCTGCAAAAGCCGCATCCACCGTTCTGGGTGACCGCGCAAAGCCCCTCGTCTGTTGAGGCGACGGTGCGGCGCGGCTTCAACATGCTCACCGGCGGCTTCGGAGTGCCGCTGCAGCGGTTGGCAGAGTTCCGCACGTTGTTCGACTCCATGGTGGATGAGATCAAGCCAGAGTGCGTGCCCGAGGTTGGCGTGCAGCGCGCGGTCTATGTCACCGACGATATTGCCGATGCCCGCGCGGCCGTCGACGATGCGCGCTGGAACATGCGGGTGACCCTGAGTCTGCGCAATGGCTACGAGCAAGTCTCGCAGGGCCGCGCGATACCCGTTCCCGCGCCAAACGAGCCCGACACGGATGACTTGCTGGACCGCTTCCTGGTCATCGGCACCCCAGACACGGTGATCCGCCAGATCCAGCGCATCCAGGACTCGGTGGGCATCACCCACTTCAACTGCAGCTTCTGGTTCGGCGACCTCGATCAACCACGGGTCCTGAAATCGATGCAGCGCTTCGCCGCCGAAGTCATCCCCGCGTTGCGCTGAGCCCAGGTTCGCGCCGCTCCGCGGAGGTTCAGCGTGGCGGAACGTTGACGTCGTATGTGTGCACCAGCGGCTCGAGCTCAGCCCACAGCGCTTCGGGAATCGGCGCCAGCACCGCGGCCGTGTTGGCAACGGCTTGCTCCGGTAGCCGCGCGCCGGGAATCGTCGCGGACACCACGGGGTGCCTGATCACGTATTGCAGCGCAGCCCCCAGAAGACTCACTCCGAACTCCAGACACACCGCCTCCAGGCGGTCGACGTGCGCGAGCACCTCGGGTGTGAACTGCCGATTGATGTGATCCTCGGGCCGCAGGGCGCGCGTACCCGTCGCCAGCAAGCCGCGCTCCAACGGCGTTGCCACGACTACACCCATCCCAAACCGCGCGGCGGCCGGAAACATCCGCTCCAGCGCCACTCGGCTCAACAGGCTGTACGCATCCGGCACGACAGCGGCCTCGAACTCTCCACTCTCGATGTACGGCGTGTTGTCCCACGGGTTATTGGAGGCGATCCCGACGTGCCCGACGACACCCTCAGACTGCAGCCGCCGCAGCATCTCCAGCGCCCCACCAGGCCCCATGACGCGATCGAAGACACCGGCCGGCGGATCGTGAATGTACACCACGGGTATGTGTGACAGGCCCATACGCTCAAGGCTGGTCTCGACACTCCGCCGCGTCTCGGGACCCGTGTAGCCAAAGTCGCGCACATCGCGCACCTTGGTCTCCACGACCACCTCACCAGCGAGCGCTGGCCGCTCCCGCAACGCCTGCCCCACCACTTTCTCCGCGACCCCGTTCGAATACAGCGAGGCCGTATCGATGAACCGCACCCCCGAGTCGAGCGCCGCCAGGATGCTCGCGAGCCCCGTCTCCTCGTCGATGGACCCGTCCGCCCGTCGGCCTAGCCACGCGCACCCGAAACCGAGCACAGTGACCTCGATCCCGGTCCTCCCGAGCACCTTCCTGGGCAGCGGAGCTGGACTCACACGAGAGAGAGTACGGAGTCGGCGCATATCTTGCACCCAGGTGCCCGCAGTGTTGAGGCGCGTCGCCCAACCCATGACACTGCTGTGGCTGCTCGTGCTGTGCGCGGCGGCGGCGTCGGCAGCGCCGGTTGCCGTTGCGCAGCAGCGGTCGGTCACGTGGGAGCGCTACGACGCCGACCTCGACGTGCAGCCGGACGGTGCGGTACGCGTCACGGAAACACAGACCATCCGCTTCCAGGGCACCTACCAGCAGGGCTTCCGTGTCGTCCCCACCGATCGCGTCACCGCCATCGACGACGCGTCCGTGTCAGAGATCGTCAGCGGCCAATCGGTGACTTATCGCTCGACGCTCACGCAGACGCCCAACGGATTCCGCACCTCGGTCGCTGACCAGGGCCTGCGCATCGATTGGTGGTTCCCATCCACCACCGATGCCTCGCGCACATTCGTGGTGCGCTACACCGCACGCGGTGCGATCCGCATCTATGACGCGGGCGACCAGCTGCAATGGAAAGCTCTCTATGCTGACCGGCCGGCCCCGGTCACGGCGAGCATGGTCACCGTGCGACTGCCTGCGAACGCGCAACAGTCGAGCTTCTCCCGCTACACGCAGGATCAGCAGCTGGGTGGGCTGGCGTCGAGCGGCACTGGGCAACAGATCGACCCGCGCACGGTGCAGTTCAACATCGGCAGCCTGCCAGCCGGCACGGGTGCGGAGACTCGTGTGCAGTTCGACCATGGCGTCGTGTCCGCGAGCCCGCCGCCCTGGCAAGCCGACGCCGATCGCGCCGACTTCGTGCAGCAGACGGTCGGTCCGATCGCCGGATTCCTGGCGCTGCTGCTGACGCTCGTGGTCGTCGCGGGCGGCGGCGCGGCGCTGTTTCTGATGTGGTACACGTCAGGTCGCGATCCACCGCATGGCGCGGTGCCAGCGAGCCTGGAACAGCCTCCCTCGGATCTCCCCGCGCCGATGGCCGGCACGCTGGTCGACGAGGTCGCTGATGTCCAGGACGCGGTCGCCACTCTGGTCGACCTCGCGCAACGCGGAGTGCTGTCGTTGAGCGATGACAGCAACCCGGGACTGGCTGGCTCGAGCCACGATGTGCGCATCACGCTCCGCGGCTCGCCGGATGCGGCGAAGCCGCGCCGCTACGAGGACGTCTTGCTGTACGCCCTGTTCGATCGCGGAGCCGGTACCGGCCACGAGGTGCTGTTGTCCGCGGTCCGGCGGCGGTTCGAGGCAACGATTCCGATGCTTCAGGACGCGCTGCATCGGGCGGTCGCCGACGCGGGCCTGTTCGTAAGCGACCCCGAGACCGTGCGCAAACGCTACACTCGCCTGGGCTGGCTGGTTGCAGGAGCGGGCGTGGTGCTCATGGCGCTTGGCACGGTCTTCCTGGGCGGGGTGGTCGGCGTGGCCTGGATGCCCGGCCTCGCCGTGACGCTGGTTGGCTCCGTCCTCATCAAGCTGGCGGCGGCGATGCCGCGCCGCACGTCCGCTGGCGCTCTGGAAGCAGCTCGTTGGCGGGCGTTCCGCGCCCACCTCACCTCTGCTGAGGCTGCCCAGCGACCCGACTTGCTGCCCTACGCGGTGGCATTCGGCATCGATCGCAGTTTTCTCACGCGCCTCGAGAGTGTCGGGTCGCCGCCGCCAACCTGGTATCCGGGACCCTCCGGCTCGGGCTGGGGAACGCCTGGGGGCGTGGTGGTGCTACCCGGTGGTTTCGGCTCAGGCGAGGGAACATGGCGCGGACCGACCGCTCCCTCGGCACCCGATGCAGGTGGGTTCGGCGTGCCTGAAGTGTCCGGCCCGCAGGGCTGGAGCGATGGTCTCGCCGACCTCCTCAACGCCGCTTCCCAGGCGCTGTCCAGTGGCGGCGGCAGCGGTGGCTGGAGCGGCGGCGGCTTCGGCGGCGGGGGCGGGGGCGGTGGTGGCTCGGGAGGGTTTCAGTAGCCGTGAGTGGGCGTCAGCTCGGCTACAGCCTGCTCGCGGGCGCTGGCCTGCTGGCGCTGCTCATGCTCGCGTGGCTCGCGGTGAGTGGTGCGCAAGACGGCGGGATCGTGCTCGGACTGATCCTCCTGGTGGTGCTCGCCGGCCCGCTGGCGGTGGCCGGACTCGTGGTGCTGAGCCGTCAGCCGGCCGAGGCCGCCGCCGAAGCGGCATTCACGAGCAAACAGCGCATTCTCGATGCGGATCGGCTGTTTCGTCGCGAGCTCGCGCCCGAGCTGCGCCAGCTGGCACGCCAGCCGACGTTGCCGTCAGCTCGACTCACCGATCTGGCCGAGGACCTCGAGCGCTCCACCTATGACAGCCCAGAGTGGTTCGCCGCGGTACAGCTCACGGACGATGACGCACAGACCTTGAAGCGCTACGAGGATCTAGTATGGGAGCGCGTTCGACTGTTGCGCGATGGCGCCGCCGCGCCCGAGCCGGAGCAGGGTGTGCGAGAGCTCGAGCAAGCGCTCGACCAGCGCCGCGATCTGCTGCTGCGCGCTCGCCGCGCGCCGTCTGCCGCGCCGTCCGTTCTCCTGCGCACCGGCGCTCCCGCGCAGGGCGTGGGCGGGCTGCGCGATCTGGCCCTGGGCGACGCCGTCTCGGCCGAAGGCACCGACTTCCTGGTCGAGGGCGTGGCGACCTACTTCGCCGAGGGCCAGACGTCAAAGCTCGTACACCTGATCCCGGCCGCGACTGGCGCGCGGCCGCGCTGGCTGTATGTCGGGCCGGCAGGGCTCGAGGTCGCCCTGTTGGACGAGGCGCCCGCGCCGCGCGTCGGCGAGACCGATCTGCCGCGCACCTCGAGCGGCACCGCCAGCGTCGACATCGACAGCCGCGCCGGCTCAGCTCGTGGCGTCCTCGTCACAGTCAGCCGCTTTGCCGCCGACGATGCGCTCGCGCTGGCTGAGCAGTGGCCCGACGGCACCCGCCACACCTACGCGGGGGCGCGGGTGCGCGCCTCCGATCTCGAAGTCTGGCCCGCCGAAGCGGCTAAGGCGCCTCCGCGGCCATGAAGCCGTGCTGAACCGCCCACATCGCGAGCTGCGCGCGCGACGACAGGTGCAGTTTCTCGAGGCTGTGCGCGACATGGGTCTCGACGGTGCGCTCGCTGAGGACCAGCCGCTGAGCGATCTGCCGATTGGTCAGGCCACGCATCACATGGCTCACCACGACCGCCTCACGTGGTGTGAGCGGATGCGTCGCCGCACGCTCGGGCGCTGACGGCGCAGGCTCCTCGTCGATACGTTCGTTCCCTATCGCGACTTCCGCTGACAGTATCTGTCCTGCTCGCCATTCGTTCGCCCAGGCCTCGCCGAGCGCGCGCGTGGCGCGCGCCAGCCGGCGCTCCAGGTTGGCTGCTTCCCCCGCGGTCCGCCGCGCTCCGAGCGCGGCCCGCTCGGCGTCCGCGGTGCCCATGAGGCGCGCGGCGACCGGGGCATCGTTGCGCGCCGCGGCCGCGCACGCCAACCCCTCGAGACACAGGATCGCACCGCGGCGATCGCCAATTTCCTGACACAGCGCGAGGCTCTGTCCGAACAGCACGCGGGCTCGGGCGGGCGACTCGATGTCGAGTGCGATCCACGCCTGGCCAATCAATGACGTCGCCATTCCGCGCCGGTCGCCGACCGCCTGCTGGCGGCCAAAGCTCTCCTCATACAGGTCGCGCGCGCGGTTAAGGTCGCCGCGAGCGCGCATGATGCCGCCCAGATCGCACAGGCTCATGCCGATGCCCCACTCGTCGCCCAGCTCGGTGAACAGGTGCAGGCTGTGCTGCACCTCGGCTTCGGCCGCCGCGATGTCGCCCAGGTCGAAGAGCACGCCGCCCAGGTTGTTGTGGTTGATGGCCAGCCAGCCGCGGTTCGCCAGCTCGCGGTTGGTCACGATCGCCTCTTCCAATAGGCCCCGAGCGCGCGCGTAGTCTCCGCCGTGGCGCGCCACGACCGCGAGATTGTTGAGCGAGCCCGCGACTCCCTGCTGGTCGGACAGGGCTCGTCGAATGTCCAGGGCTTGCGCGTGGAATGCCTCCGCCGCAGGCAGATCGCTTTGCGTGTAGGCGAGGCTGCCCGCTCCATTCAGCGCTCTCGCGCGTGTCAGGTCGTTGGCGTCCTGGGCTGGTAGGTCGAGTACCTGCGCCAGCCAGCGGCGACCTTCGCTGAAGTGCGCTCGCAAGTACCAGAAGCGCCACAGCGCCGCGCACAGCGAAAGCGCAGCATGGGCATCTTGTGCGCGAGTCGGGCCGTGCCGCGCCGATTCGATCAGCCAATCCAGGACGGCGCGCAGGTTGGCATGCTCATCTTCCAGCCGCTGCAGCCACTCCACCTGGGCCGGGCCGCTGAGGTTTGGCTCGGTCTGCTGGGTGAGGGCCGCAAAGTATTCCGCTTGCTGGCGTCGAACCTCGTTTTCCTCGCCGTGCTCGGCAAGGCGCTCGAGCGCGTACGCGCGCACGGTGTCCAGCATGCGGTAGCGCTCGTTGGGCTGGCCCGCCATCGAACGCCACACCAACGACTTGTCGACGAGCGCTGCCAGACCTTCGATTGCGGTGTCGCCGCCCATCGCTCGAACGATCTCGAGCGTGCTGCCGCTGGGAAACACTGCCAGGCGCCGGAGCAGCGCCTGCTCGCCATGCGGCAGAAGGTCGTAGCTCCAGGCTATTGCCGCTTGCATGGTCTGATGGCGCTCCGGTCGATCGCGGTGGCCTCCCGCGAGCAAGCCTGGGTGGCGGTCGAGCCGCGCCAGCATTGCGCTTGGCGTCAACAACCCGATGCGCGCCGACGCGAGCTCGATGGCCAGCGGCAAGCCATCCAGACGCACACACAGCTCGGCGATGGGCCGCGCATTGCTGTCGTTGACGCGAAACGCGGGATCGGCTGCCTGAACGCGGGCGAGGAACAACGCCACCGCGGGCGTTTCGACCAGCGCTGGCACCGCTGGCAGCTGCCGCGTATCGGGCAGCGCGAGCGGCGGGACCTGGAACACGAGCTCCCAGCGCAGGTTGAGCGGCTCGCGGCTCGTCGCCAGCAGCTTCACGTCCGGACAGGCTTCGAGCACCGCGCTCAGGTCGGCTGCTGCCTCGAGCACGTGCTCGCAGTTGTCGAGCAGGATGAGGCAGTGCTGGGCCCGCAGATGAGCGATCAGTCGGTCGAGGATCGGCTCGGTCATGCGTTCGCGGATGCCGAGCGTGTCCGCGATAGCCGCGGTCACGAGCGCGGGCTCGCGCAGCGGAGCGAGATCGACGAACCACACCCCATCCTCGAACGTCGTGCCAAGCGCCTCTGCCGCGGCGATCGCAAGCCGCGTCTTGCCCACGCCCCCAGGCCCCGTCAGCGTCAGCAGTCTGACCCCCGGCAGCCGCAGTCGATCCTGCGCCTCCCCCAAGTCCCGCTCCCGCCCAATCAAAGGTGTAGGCTGCGGCGGCAGCGGCGAGCGGACCTCCACCACGCGCCCATCGTAGACCGACACCGTGTCAGTCCACGAAGACTCGCTCCCGCGACTTACGTCTGGTCGGCGGTGCGGCTGATCGGGAGGTGGAAGCGGCCGGCGCCGGAGCCGCCGTCTACGGTGAGCACGGTGCCGGTGATGAAGGCGGAGTCGGGGCCGCACAGGAATTCCACGGCGTGGGCGATTTCCGAGGGGTCGCCGAAGCGGCCCAGCGGGATGTCGTGTTTGATCTTTTCGCGGTACGGGATGGAGACGCCTGGGCGGAGGCCAACCTCGATGAACCCCGGCGACACCACGTTCACGTTGATGCGGTGCTCGGCTAGCTCCAGCGCCATCGTCTGCGCCAGCAGCACCAGACCGGCTTTGGATGCGCAGTAGTGGGCAGCGCCGCGGCGCGCCGAGCGGTACGCGCCGCTGGCGATGAAGCACAGCTTGCCGCCCCGATCCTGGGCGATCATCTGCCGCGCCGTCGCCCGCGCGAACAGGAACGCACCCTTCAGGTTCGTATCGAGCACCCGGTCCCACTCGTCCTCGCTCATCTCGACGACGGGGTTGTTGGGGTAGACCGCGGCGTTGTTGATGGCCACGTCGACCCCGCCGTGCTCCTCGACCGCGCGCGCCACCGCGGCATCAACGGCACCCGAGTCGCGCACATCGGTAGGCAGCGCGAGGACGTCGCCACCGCCTTCGCGCAGCGAAGAAACCGTGCGATCGAGCTTGTCCCGCTCGTAGTCGAGTAGGCCCACCCGATCTCCGCGCTGTGCAAAACAGGTGGCAATGGCGCGGCCGATCCCGTCCGCGGCGCCGGTGACGAGGACACTCCGAGACATGCCAGGCATGCTACGCAGTTCCGACGTAGCCTGGAGCCAGCGTGGACTACCGCGAGTCACGCTAGTGGACGAGGATCGCTCGGTCGCGGCAATCTTCCGCGCGCTCCGCTGAGCCCGGTTCAGGGCGCCATGTCGTGATCGGTCATCATCGCGGTGTCCACGACTTCCACGTCGCGGAACAGCGCGCTCTCTGGGCCGACCTTGACGGACACCAGATAGGTCCCATCCGGCAGCCACACGTTCTGCCCGAAGTGGAAGTCGGTCATGCCCATCGAGGAGCCGTACATCCCCATCACATGCAGAAGATCGCGCGATTCGCCGGTCGCCTTGTCGGTGATGCGGACCGTAGGGATGACATCCATGACCGCGGCATCCGAATCGCCCTGCGTGATGTGCACCTCCAGGTGGTGATTGACGGCCATCCCCTGGTCGGGTTGATCCGCCATCATGCCCGCGCTCTCACCGTCGACGGCCACTTCGCCGCTCATCCCGTGCATCGCATCCATCGACGAGACCATGGACTCAGCCGGGCCGACCGCCAGCACCATGGTGTAGCTGGGTGTGCGCTCCACGAGCGTCGTGGGCGCCATTTGCGCGAAGGCCGGCACCGGGAATACCACCACGATCGCCGTCAGCGTCGCCAAGGCGCTCCGAACATGTTGTCGCATGCTGTTTCCTCCTCTGCAGCCGAGCCTACGTGGCGCTACACGATCGAATCCTTACGAGTGTTGCGATGTCAGCAACGTAAGGTCTTTCATAGCGACGCCGGCATATCCTGAAGCACGACGATGCGCCAACGCTCCCCGCAGCCCAGAAGCAGCGAGATCACGCCCGAGTCGCTCTACCTCCGGCGGCGTGAGTTTCTGCGCAACACCGCGCTGGCCGTTGGCACTGCCGCGGTCGTGGGCAGTGGGCTGCTGTGGCTGGTCGGCCAAGGGCCTCCGCCAGATCCGCCGCCCGACGAGCCGCCTGTCAGTGTGGCGAGCCCACCGACGCCCGGCCGCTACGACACGGCTGAGCCGCCGACCTCGTACCAGTCGATCACGACCTACAACAACTTCTACGAGTTCGGTCTCGACAAGGACGAGCCGGCGCGCAATGCCCATACGCTGCGCCCCCGCCCATGGACGATCAGCATCGAAGGTGAAGTAGCCAGGCCACAGGTCATCGACATCGACACGCTCCTGCAATCGTTCACGCCCGAGGATCGGGTGTACCGCATGCGGTGTGTCGAAGCCTGGTCGATGGTTGTGCCCTGGCTCGGCATTCCACTGGCTGACCTGATCGCACGCGTCGAGCCAACGGGCAACGCGCGATTCGTCGAGTTCACCTCGCTGCTCGACCGCGAGCAGATGCCCGGTCAGCTCAGCCGTGTGCTCGAGTGGCCATATGTGGAGGGCCTGCGGCTCGACGAGGCGATGAACCCGTTGACGCTGCTGGCGGTTGGCGTGTACGGCAAGATGCTGCCGAACCAGAACGGGGCGCCGCTGCGACTGGTCACGCCGTGGAAGTATGGGTTCAAGGGCATCAAATCGATCGTGAAGCTCCGCTTCACCGATACACAGCCCAGAAATACCTGGGCGCTGGCGGCGCCGAGCGAGTACGGCTTCTTCGCCAACGTCAACCCGCTGGTAGATCACCCGCGCTGGAGCCAGGCGACCGAACGCCGCATCGGCGAATACAGCCGCCGCAGGACACTCCCGTTCAACGGCTACCAGGAAGATGTTGTGCAAATGTACGCGGGCATGGACCTGCGCGCGAATTTCTAAGGACCCATGGCGCGACCCGTAGCGTGGTTGGAGCCGGGTGTCATCGCCGGGGCGCTGGTACCGCTCGCCGCGATAGCGCTCCGCGCGGGCCTGAACAAGCTCGGCGCTGACCCCATCGCCAAAGTCGAAAACGAGCTTGGGCTGACGGCGCTGATCCTGCTCGTCACCAGTCTCGCGTGTACGCCAGCCAGTCGGCTGCTGGGCTGGACCTGGGCGATCCGCATCCGCCGCACTCTCGGACTGCTCGCCTTCATGTACGCGTCACTGCACTTCTTGACGTACCTCTTCCTCGATCAAGGTGTCGATCTGGGCGCCATCGCGGCCGATATCGTCAAGCGCCCATTCATTACCGCTGGCTTCTCGGCGCTGCTGCTACTCACGCCATTGGCCTTCACCTCGACCAAGGCCTCGATCAGGCGACTCGGCTTCCGCCGTTGGCAACGCGTCCATCAGCTCACCTATGTCGCGGGCATCCTCGCCATCGTGCATTTCATCTGGCGGGTCAAGCTCGACATCACCCAGCCCGCCGTTTACGGCTGGATCCTGGGCGCGCTACTGCTGATCCGCATCGCCATCTGGCTCCGCCAGAACCGCACCGCCAACAAGAGCAGCCCCGCGCGCTAGCGCTCGACGCGGAAGAGCTGCCACGGTCCGAGGCCATCAGCCGCGACGCGCTGATCGTGCTCGGCGAACTGGATGTCCGAACCCACCACGAGGTCGCGCACCGTTCGGGAGACGAGGATCTCCCCAGGTTTCGCCTGCGCCATGGCCGAGGTGGCGATCTGGAACGGGACGCCACCCAGTCCACCAGCGACAAGGTCGCACTCGCCCGTGTGCAGGGCGCCGCGTAGCTCGATCCCGAGCGGCCGACTCTCGTCGATGATCGCGAGTGCGCACCGGATACCCCGCGCTGGGCCATCGAACGTGGCCAGCAGCCCACTGCCAGTTGAGCGCGCCGGGCGACCGCGGTACCGCTCGATGTGCTCGCGCATGGCGCCGGCGTAGGCCGCCTGGCGATCGCGCCAGATGTCCTGTCCGCTCGCGATCTCGAGGGCGAGCACCGTGGCCAGCACGCGGTCCGGCTCAGTCGCCGGCGGAGCGCCGGTGAGAAACCTTTCGATCGCATCGAGGACGCCGTCCTGGTCGCCAACGAATGGCAGGTGATCGATGCCGGGTAGCTCGCAGTACTGCGCCCCCGGAATCTGTGAGGCCATGTAGCGCCCGGTCTCGAGCGCGACCTGTCGGTCGTCCGCGCGATGAATGACCAGCGTTGGGACGTGGATGGTGGGCAGCACCGGGCGGACGTCGATCTGGCTGTTCATGTGCACGAGCGCAACCGCCGCGCCGGGGCTCGCACTCATCCGCGCATACGTTGCCCACCACTGGCTGAACTGGCGGTCCCTGGCGACGCTGGGTGCACGCAACTCGAGGTCGCGGGTTGCCCACTCGATGCTGCCCCAATCCTGCTGTATCGCTTCCGCCATGCGCTCCCGGTCCGCTGGGGTCGCGCCCCACGGATAGTCACTCGCCCACAGCCGCCGCGGAAAGCTGCCAAAGAGCACAAGCGCCGTCGTGCGCTCTGGATACGACGCGGCAAACATTGCGCACAGCGGGCCCGAATCTGAGATACCGAGCAGCGCCGCGCGTTGGGATCCGACTGCGTCCATGACCGCGCGCACATCGTCCATGCGCTGCTCGAGGTTGGGCAGTCCGACACTCCGATCGGAGAGTCCGGTGCCGCGTTTGTCGAACAGGATCAATCGTGAGAATGACGCGAGTCGACGCAGAAAACGGGCAAAGCCTGGCTCCTGCCAGAAGTAGTCCATGTGGGTGACCCAACCCATGACGAAGACCAGGTCGATGGGCCCGTCGCCGAGCACCTGGTACGCGATGCTCACGTCGCCACTGCGGGCGTAGCGTGTCTCACGCGGCACGTTCTCGGCGACGCCAGAAGCGCCCTGCTCTGCTTTCGGCTGCGCCGCGCGCACAAACCCCGCCCGCGCGACGTCGTCGAGGCCCAGCGCGTCGACAAGCCGTCGCAACGTAGCCGGATGTGGCGCCCGCCGCTGGCCGCGTTCGAGGTCGGAGATCCCGCGCGAGCTCAGCCCGGAGCGTTCGGCAAGCTCTTCTTGCGATAGCCCCGCGGCGAGGCGGCACTGGCGCAGCAGCGCGGAAAACGGCGGGTGCGTGTCCTGCGTCGTTGTCGTAGGCCTCCCGCGGCCCAGCAGCATATCACCAGTACTCGCACCGTCCCCGACTGACCGCAAGTTGACTACCATCGCTTACTGCTGTGAGACGCTTCGAATTAGCACTGCCCGACACGCTCGCGGCCTGCCAGCAGGCGCTTGCCGACGGGATCGACGTCAAACTCGTGGCGGGCGGGACCGACCTGCTGCCGCAGATGAAAAATGGGATGATCAAGGTCCGCCGCGTGGTCGATCTGAGCGCAGTGCCCGAGCTGAAGCAGATCGAGCGACGCGCTGACGGCACGTTGGGTATCGGCGCCGCCGCCACCGCTCGCGCGCTCGAGCTCGCGCCAGCAGTTCGCGACACGTTTCAGTCACTTTCCGAAAGCGCCGCCGTGGTCGGCTCGTATCAGATTCGCAATCTGGCGACGCTTGGCGGCAACCTCGCCAATGCCGCGCCCTCAGCTGACATGGCGCCGCCGCTGCTGGCTCTCGACGCGGAGGTTGTCATAGCCGGCCCACGCGGACAGCGGCGCATCCCCATAGGCGATTTGTTCCTCGGCGTTCGCCGCACCCAGCTAGCGCCCGACGAGCTCCTGGTCGAAATCGTGATCCCCGCGCCGTCCGCGGGCAGTGGCGGGACCTACGTTCGGCATACCCCTCGCCGAGAGCTCGATATCGCTGTGGTCGGCGTCGCCTCGCAGCTGACGATCCGCGATGGTCGGTGTGTCAAAGCCCGCATCGCGCTCGCTGCCGTCGCACCGGTGCCGCTGCGTGCTTCTGCTGCCGAAGAACGTCTGCAAGGCGAGTCGATCTCGCCGGCGCTGATCGAGGAGGCCGCCCAACTGGCGGTACAGGCGGCCAGCCCCATCTCGGATCAGCGCGGCTCGGCCGAATTCCGACGGCATCTCGTGCGCGTGCTGACCCGCCGAACCCTGACGACCGCGCTCGAGCGCGCCACCGGCCTC
>Ga0137375_10000283_pt1 | contig 51723 bp, 47 predicted proteins | sample SagtaG_24_FD_104936 | JGI IMG/M metagenome (GOLD analysis project Ga0137375, IMG submission 104936) | Vadose zone soil microbial communities from Sagehorn Ranch, Mendocino, California, USA - Sage1_R_113_16 metaG | ecosystem: Environmental > Terrestrial > Soil > Vadose zone | place: USA... | reverse complement strand
CTGGCCGCGCGCCTGCTCCGCCTGCCTTTCCTTCTCCTGCTGGGCGCGACGGATGCGATCCTGGAGCTGGGCCACTTTCGGCGCGTGCTTCTTGCGCAGCGCTTCGACCTGCGCGTCGCGCTTCTGCCGCGCGAGATCGCCCAGGCGGATGCGGAAGTCGCGCTCGCTCTCCCCGGGCTGCGACAGGGCGTCGAGCGAGGGGCTGCGGAAGAGCTCGCAGCGGCGCGTCCGGAAGAGGGTGTCTTCGAGCTGCTTGCGCCAGCCGTCATAGCTCCTGGCCCGCGCCGCGGCGTCCGGCAGCTCGCCGAACGACGCTCCCTCCACCGGCTCCTCCTCCAGATCCTCCTTCCCCAGATCCACCGTCTCGGCAGACGACCAGTCCACCTCGTCGCCGAGCGGGGCCAGGAGCGACAGCTCCTCGGCGTGATCGACCCCTTTCTTCTCCTCGATGAAATGGACGGCGACCGCCGCGAAGAGAGCCGACTCGTACACGGTCGCCTCCGGCCGCGAGCGCACCGGCAGGAACCGCTGCGAGATCTCCGGCGGCAGCACGGGAGCGGCCGAGGCCAGGCCCTTGCTCGGCGCTGCCGGGGCGGGTGTGGCGGGAGCCGGTGCTGCTGTGGCCTGCACCGGGGGGGCTGGCGCGGGAGCTTTCCCCTTGAGAGGATCCGTCAGCCGTTTGATCTCGGGGCGGGTCAGCGGGCCGCGGAGATAGGACATGGCCCAGCGGCACTGGAAGACCACCGGCGCGTCCTCGTGCACGTTGTGCAGCAGGAAGATGCGATTGCCGAGGCGCGACAGGATCCTCTCCAGCGTTGCGCGGTCGAGCCCGCCGCCGGCCGCCCCTTCGAGACCGTCCATGAGCCGCTCCTTGTCGCGCTCGGTCTGCAGGCGGCCGAGGAACCAGGTGCCGACGTTGGAGAGCCCCTTGTAGTCGAGGTCCACCGGGTTCTGGGTGGCGAGGACCAGCCCGAGACCGAAGGCGCGCGCCTGCTTGAGCAGGGTGAGAAGCGGCCGCTTGGAGGGCGGGTTCGCCACCGGCGGCATGTAGCCGAACACCTCGTCCATGCAGATCAGGGCACGCAGGCTGGTGGTCCCCGGCCGGCTGCGCATCCAGCCGATCGCCTGCTCGAGGAGCAGGGAGACGAAGAACATCCGCTCGCGGTCGGAGAGATGGGAGATCGAGAGGATCGCGATCCGCGGCTTGCCCGTCGGAGTGTAGAGCAGGTGGTCGACGTCGAGCGGCTCCCCCTGCATCCAGGCGCCGAAGCCGGGCGAGCCGAGCAGGCTGTTGAACGCCATCGCCAGCTCGAAGCGCTCCTTGGCCGGATAGAAGGTCTCCAGGTCCAGCACGCCGATGCGGTCGATCGGCGGCTTCTGGATCTGCTGGATGAGCCCGGCGAGATCGAGCGAGCGGCCGGCGCGCCACGCCTGGTCGAAGATGTTCGAGAGCAGGATGTGCTCGCGCCCGCGCATCGGGTCGGATTCGATCTCCAGGAGGGCCAGGAGGCTGGAAACCACCGTCTGGACCCGGTCCCGCAGCAGGTCGCCGTCGTCCACCACCTCGGGCGGAGGCGCCGCGAGCGACGAAAGGATCGAGATCGGCAAGCCGGCCTCGCTCCCCGGGGTGTAGATGGCGAAGTCCGCGGCCTCGCGGAGGCGCGCGATGCGCTCGCCGCTCTGCCCCCACTGAGCGAGACCTTTGCGCCACGTCTCGGCCTGCTGCGCCGCGAACTCCTCAGGAGTAACCCCCGCGCGGGCCGCGGCATCGGGATCGACCCAGGGGGCGAAATCGGCCGGCTTCAGATCCGGGAACGTCAGCAGGAGGTTCCCCAGATCCCCTTTGGGGTCGATCACCAGGGCCGGGATCTTGTCGATCGCCGCCTCTTCGAGGAGCGCCAGCATGAGCCCGGTCTTGCCGCTGCCGGTCATGCCCACCATGACGGCATGGGTGACCAGGTCGCGCGAGTCGTAGAGGAGCGGCTCCGCCTGCGCTTCGCCTTTATCGAGGTCGTACGCGCGTCCGAGATAGAAGACGCCGAGCTTCTCGTACGCCGAGGTGTCGTCCGCCATGGTGGGTCCCCTCCAGAGAGGGAGCCTATCCTACAAAAACCACCTCGACCCCGAGAGCCGGCGCCCGCGCGAGACGGCCATCCGCCGTAACGAACGCGGCTCCCAGTTGGCGCGCCAGGCTGATATAAAGCGCGTCCCGCAATGCCAGGTTGTGGCGGAGCCTCCAGGCGGCAGCGAGCAGAGGCTGCAGGGTGTAGCGAGCGAAGGGTGCGCGGGCCAACTTGTCCAGGATCGGTTCCACCAACCTCTCCGCAAGCTTCCCTTCGCGCATGAGACGGCCGAGCGCTGAAAATACTTCGGCATCGAAATGAGCCGGGACCACGACCTGATGCCCCCGTAGAGCGGCTTCTGTCCGACCTCCGGCCGGCGTCCGCAGCAGGAGCTCAATGGCCGCCGAGGCGTCAAGGACGACTGAGGGCATCGATCAATGCGGCGTCTTCCACTTCGCGAGCTTCGCGAACAGCCTCGGCCGCCGGAGTGGAGAGCGGAACCGGCGTCAACCGGCTCAGGCCGTCGAGCCACTCGTCCAAGGTCGGCTGGCGGCAATGCTCCTGCAAAACCTCGAGAACGTATTGCCGTAGGCTCAACCCGCGCGCTGCCGCACGCCGACGTAAGGTCTGATGGAGCTCGTCGGGCAGATCGCGGATCTGGAGGTGAACGGCCATGGTGCGAGGGTAGCAGCTCTCGCCAACGCATGCAATCTGCATGAAGCGCTCTCAGCGCTCTGCCAGCCCGTCGCTCAGGACATGAGGAAAGCTGTCACCCGGCGCGATCTCGCCGGCGTCGAGGAACGGCCGGAGCCCCAGTACCCGCAGCTCCGCCGCCAGACTCTCCACCCACGGCTTGTCCGGCGAGCCATGAGAGAGGAAGACGTCCCAGAGAGGGTCCACAGAGTTATTTTAACCCTCGCGGCTCCGGGACCGCAGGGACCGGCTCCCCCTGGCAGCAGCATAGGTGGAAAGAAGGCTATCCGACGACCGCCGCCACCCAGACGACCAAGCCCACCACCTGATTCTTCCCTTGATTCCTTTCTCACCAGAGGGAGGACGCCCGGGTGCGCCCCCCTTTTTTCATGACCCAGTAACCGGCTGGTCTTTCCCTATCCTCGGCATGAGCAATCCCAGGGGTAGGAACGAGCATCCCGACCCTCGGCACGGCCAATCCCAGGGGTAGGAACGAGCATCCCGACCTTCGGCACGACCATTCCCAGGGGTGGGAACGAGCATCCCGACCTTCGGCACGGCCAATCCCAGGGGTAGGAACGAGCATCCCGACCCTCGGCACGGCCAATCCCAGGGGTAGGAACGAGCATCCCGACCTTCGGCACGGCCAATCCCAGGGGTAGGAACGAGCATCCCGACCTTCGGCACGGCCAATCCCAGGGGTAGGAACGAGCATCCCGACCCTCGGCATGACCAATCCCAGGGGTAGGAACGGTGACCTACAGATACGCCCGCGGGTCGAGATCGTAGGGCAGCGGCGTCAGGCTCTCCAGCGCGCCATCCTCATCGAGCCGCACCAGGTCCTCGAGACGGACGCCGAACCCCTGCTCGGGGTGGTAGAGGCCGGGCTCCAGGGTGAAGACGTCCCCTTCGCGGAGGACCCCCTCCGCGCCGGAGACCTTCTTGAAGATCGGCTGCTCGTGGAGGACCAGGCCAACGCCGTGGCCGAGGTTGTGGACGTAGCCGGTGGTCGTGCCCGGCGACGAGATGGGGGTGAGCTCGCCGTGGGCGGTGAACAGAGCGCAGACCGATTCCTGGATGTCCCAGCCGCGGGCGCCGGGGACGGCCCGTTCCCGCGCCCGCTCCACCGCGGCGTGGACCGCGGCCCAGGCCCGGGCGAGCGGCTCCGGCGGCTCGCCGACACAGAAGGTCCGCGTGCAGTCGGCGAAGAAGAGGGGCCCGCGCGGAAACAGATCCACCACCAGCGACTCGCCGGGGCGGAGCACCCGCTCGTCGGTGCCGATCGAGTGCGGCACGCCTCCCTCGTCTCCGGGAGCGATGATGTTCCCCTTCGGCTGCTCCAAGCCCTGTTGGGCCAGGGTCTGAGCGACGGCGGTGCGCAGGCGGGCTATCCGGAGCGGCTCTCCCTCCAGCCAGAGAGCACCGTCGGTCACCGTGGCTGCGGAGAGCAGCCGGGCCACGGCGCGCATCGCCTCGCAGGTGCCCGTGGCGGCGGCGCGGATCGCCTCGACCTCGGCCGCGGTTTTCCGCTTGCGCAGGGCGAGGACCACGCCGTTGCCGGGGACCCAGACCCAGCCGTCCTTCGCCAGGCGGGCGCAGGCGGCCTGGACCACCCCGGCCGGTCCGTGCCCGGCCAGCGCGATCCGGCCGGGGGAGAGGCCCGACAGCTGGAGCGCCCGCGTAGCCACCCAGACGGCCAAGTCCGCGGGCTCCAGGGCCTCGCTCTGCCAGCGCGTATGCTCCAGGTCTTCGGGGGTGATCAGGGTGAGGCCGGTCGCGGCGGCCTCTTCGCGTTCCATGGGGGTGAGAAAGGCGAGGCGTGCCGCGCCGCCCCGGGGAGCCACCAGCTGGCACTCCCCGAGGTGGACGGCGCCGACGAACGGGGCCAGATCCGGATCCTGCGCAGAGCCGGCCAGAACGAGGAGAGCTTCGCAGCCCAGCTCGGCGAGCCGGGCAGAGAGCTCGGCGAGGCGGTCCGCCATCGCTTTACAGGTTGCGCTCGATGAAGCTCTGGAACGCCGACTTGGGCACCGCGCCCATCATGCGGTCGGCCATCTGCCCGCCCTTGAACAGGATGAAGGTCGGGATGCTCGAGACGTGGAACTGGAAGGCGATCTGCTGGTTCTCGTCGACGTTCAGCTTGGCGATGCGGACCTTGCCGTCCATCTCGCCGGCGATCTCGTCGAGCACCGGAGCCACCCGGCGGCAGGGGCCGCACCACTCGGCCCAGAAGTCCACCAGGACCGGCGTCTCCGACTTCAGCACCTCGTTCTCGAAATTATCCTGCGTGATCGTGACGATCTTTTCGCTGGCCATCTTGATGTGTCTCCCTCTGGTGACAGGAAGCGGTGCAGCGAGTGGCCGTACGCTCCTGCCGTCTCCTACAACTCGGCGGGCGCCCCTTCTTGTTCCAGGGCGCGCCTCCGGGCGAAGTACTCGCGCGTCGCTTCCACGTCGCGGGCGATCTGGGCCGACAGGTCCATCACCGAAGGGAAGATCCGTTCCTCGCGCAGGCGCTTGAGGAATGAGACCTCCACCCGTTTGCCGTAGACGTCCGCCTTGAAGTCCAGGACATGGCTCTCGACGACTCTCTGGTAGTTCTCGTACACCGTGGGCCGCGTGCCGATGTTGGTCACGCAGTCGAAGGTGGCGGGAAAGCTGGGAAAGAAGGCCCTTCCGGCATAGACCCCGTCGAGCGGCACCAGCTTGTTGTCGGGCACCACGTTGATCGTCGGCCAGCCGAGCCGCTTGCCCATGCGGTCGCCTCGGGCGATCACGCCGGAGACCGCGTAGGGACGCACCAGCATGGCGACGGCGTCCTCGACCTTCCCCTCGCCGATGGCGCGGCGGATGCGGGTGCTGGAGATCCGCTCGCCCGCCCAGATCACCTCGTCGACGCCGAACGCCTGGAAGCCCAGCTCGTTCCCCATCTCCTGCAAGAGCTCCAGATTGCCCTCCCGATTGTGACCGAAGAGGAAGCTGCGGCCGACGTGGATCTCCCGCAGGTCGAGCCGGTCGTGCAGGAGCTCGCGCACGAACTGGCGCGCCGGCACCCGGGCGAGCTCGGGGGTGAAGCGGAGGATCAGGACGACGTCGATGCCCGCCTCGTCGAGCAGCTTCTCCTTCTGCTGCGGTGTGGTCAGGGGCACCGGCGCCTGGTCGGGACGCAGAACCGCCATGGGATGGGGGTCGAAGGTGATCACCACCGCGGGCGCGCCGCGCTCGCGGGCACGCGCCACGATCCGGTCGACGATGGCGCGCTGGCCGCGATGGAGGCCGTCGAAGTTGCCGATCGTGCCGATCCCCCCGCGGGGAAGGTCGGTGTTCTGGCTGGTGTACGCGTCCTGGACGACGAGCATGGAACAGGTCGAGCTCAGCTAGACGGTGGCGGCGAGCGCGATCTCCGCGATCTCAACGCCGGCGACCCCCTCGGGCCCGACGATCTGCCCGACCAGGTCGCCGGCGTAGGCTTCGGTGATCTCCACCTCCACCAGGGTACCGGCCGGCGCCGTCCCGTCGTTGATCAGAAGCCGGCCGTCGATCTCCGGCGCCATTCCGTAATGGCGGCCCTGGAGGAGGTGCTCGGATTCTTCGCAGACCCCTTCGACGAGGACCGGCAGCCGCCGGCCGATCAGCCGCCGCCGGCTCTCCAGGGCGATCGGTCGCTGCGCCTCCAGCAGCTGCCGCAGCCGCCGCCGCGTCACCTGCCGTGGCACCCGGCCCGGCAGCCCCGCGCCGGGAGTTCCGTCCTCCGGGCTGTAGGCGAAGCCGCCCAGGTGGTCGAAGCGGGCCTGCTGGACGAACTGCTGCAAGTCCTGGAAATGCTCCTCGGTCTCGCCGGGGAACCCGACGATGAACGTCGAGCGCAGGAAGACGTCGGGAGCCAGCTCCCGCGCCCGCTCGAGAAGGCGCAGATAGCGCCGGGCATCGCCGCCGCGCCGCATCGCCTTGAGGATCTCGCCATGGCTGTGCTGGAGCGGCATGTCGAGATAGGAGCAGAAGCGCGGCTCGCTCCCCATCAGGCGCAGGAGGTCTTCGTCGAGCGTCGTTGGATACGCGTACAGGAAGCGGATCCAGGGGATCGAGGTGTGCGCGAGGAGAGCCTCGACGAGCCGGACGAGACCGTGGCGGCGCATCCCCAGGTCCTCGCCGTAGCGGGTGGTGTCCTGGGCGATCAGGTTGAGCTCGACGATCCCCGCCGCTTCGAGCTGCTGCGCCTCGGCGACCAGGCTCTCGATGGTGCGGCTGCGGAAGCGTCCGCGCCAGAGCGGGATCGCGCAGAAGGTGCACGGGTTGTTGCACCCCTCGGCGACCTTCAGATAGGCGAAGCCGCGGGTGGTCAGGAGGCGCGGCGCCGTGTGGTCGAAGACCATGTGGGAGGGCGCCGGCAGCGGCGGCCCGCCGCCGAGCTGCACCACGTCTCCGACCTCGCGCAGCTGGTCGAGGCCGACGAAGCCGTCGATCTCCGGGATCTCTTTGGCGAGCTGGTCGCCGAAGCGGTTGACCATGCAGCCGGCCACCAGGACCCGGTCGACCCCCTGCCCCTTGCGCCCCACGACCTCGAGGATGGTGTCGATCGACTCCTGCTGGGCCTCCTCGATGAAGGCGCAGGTGTTGACCACCACCGTGTCGGCGCGATCGAGGTCCTGGACGACCTCGTAGCCGCGGCGCGACAGCTCGCCGAGCATGATCTCGCTGTCGACGAGATTTTTCGGGCAGCCGAGGCTGATCATGCCCACACGCGGGCGGCGGACGGGTTCCGGCATGGCGGGAGAGTCTACCAGATCAGCCACCACCCCCCGACCGCGATCGAAACCGCCGAGAAGGTGCCGAGGAGCACCTGGTAGGCCCCGGGGCCCCGGACTGTCAGGCGCACGGCGACGAGCCCGAGGACCGAGGAGAAGGCGACCATGGCGGCGATCGAGCCGAGGCCGAAGGCGATGACGTAGGCCACGGACGCCGAGAGCGAGGGCAGGGCGAGAGCCGGCAGGATGCCGAGCAGGTGGGAGCTCCCCGCCAGGCCGTGCAGGGTCCCGATCCACAGCGCCGCGAGCGACGGCCGGGCCGGCAGGTGGTGATGGTGCGGGGTCTCGTCCGCCGCTCCCTCGGCCGGATACCGCGCCAGCCATACCCGGCGCAGGCCCCACAACCCGACTGCGATGAGCACCGCGCCGACCATGCGCTCGCTGATCGACGAGAGGCGGTTTATCGGGAGGAGGCCGCGCAGCGCCAGGGCGAGGAGGCCGACGACCCAGACGCCCACGCTGTGCCCCATCCCCCACAGGAGCCCGGTGGTCCACCCGCGCCGCCGCTCCTGGACCACCAGGGGAGCCACCGCCGAAAGGTGGTCCGGCCCGGACAGCGCATGAACCAGACCGGCGAGCAGGCCGATCATGGCGAAGGAGAAGGGGGCGGGCATCCGATGGCTCCCCTACCCGGCCACGTGGACTCCCACCGGCCGGCGGGCGTCGAGGAACTCGTCGACCGGCAGGTCCGCTTCGATCTTGCCGTAGTCGAGCTTGAGGACGCGGTCCGCGACGTGGAAGTAGTGGTCGTCGTGGCTGATCACGAGGACCGTCTTGCCGCGCGCTTTCAGCTCGGGCAGCAGCTCCAGATAGAAGATCTCCTTGAAGATCGGGTCCTGGTCCGCCGCCCACTCGTCGAAGAGATAGATCGGCCGGTCTTCCAGATAGGCGGTCAGCAGGGCCAGCCGCTTGCGCTGTCCCTGGGACAGCTCGATCGTGGAGAGCGCGCCGTCCTTGACCTCCACTTTTTTCTGCAGGTGGAGCTTGGTCAGGTACTTGCGCGCCTCGTCATCCAGGGCGCCGGCATCGAGGCCGAGCAGCGCCTCGAAGACGAAGAAGTCCGAGAAGACCGCCGCAAAGTGCTCACGGTACTCCTCCCGGTTGCTGTCGTCGATCGTCCGGCCGGCGAAGCGGACCTCTCCTGCTTCCGGCGCATAGAGGCCGAGCAGGAGCTTGGCCAGCGTCGTCTTGCCGCTGCCGTTGCCGCCCACCAGGAAGACCAGCTCGCCGGGCTCGAAGGTGAGGTCGATCGGTCCCAGGAGGAAGCTCTCCTCCTCGTTCTCGCGTCGGTAGCTGTGGGTCACGCCGGAGAGCTCCAGCCCTCCCCAACCCCTGAGCGACGCCAGCTCGGCCGACCCTTCCCTCTCCCGGGTCTCCGATTCCAGAGTGAAGCCGAGCTCCTCGACGGTCTGCGCCGAGGCCAGGGCCCGCCCCAGGTTCGGCAGCGAGTTCATCACGACTTCCAGCGGGACCATCATCTGGAAGAGGATGACCGTGAAGCCGATCATGGTGCGGCTATCCATGGGCTGGAACCGGGGGAGCAGCAGGACGAGCAGGCCGAGGACCACGAAAAAGAGGGCCTGCCCCCAGCTCGCCGCGGCCGTGAAGACCACGAGGCCGGAGCGGTTCTCCTGCTGCAAGGCGTCCGCGGTCTCCTCCATGTGGGTCAGGAAGGCCCGCCGGCGGAGCCGGTGCATCTTGAGCTCCTTCGTCCCTTCGGTGAGCGCGCGCACATCCTTGACCAGCTCGTCGAAGATCGTGCGGGACTTCACGAAATGCCGGATCGCCCGGATCACCGGGATCTGGTAGCTCACCACGCCGAGCACGATGAACCCGGCGATCTCCAGCAGCACCTTCCAGGAGAGCCAGCCGAGATAGGTCAGGCAGCTCAGCACCACCGCCACGTGCATGACCAGGAGCGGGATCATCGCCATCGCGTCCACGATGACGTTGATGTCGTTGGTCAGCGTGGCGAGCAGCCGGTGCGGACCGACCCTCTCCAGATGCCGCAGGGGTGCGGCCAGGATGCTCCGCGCCAGGCGCAGACGGAGCGAGAGCAGGCTCTTCTGCGTCAGATCGATCAGCAGGATCTGGGAGAGGAAGCGGAAGAGGGGCAGCACCAGGCAGAGCGTGATGAACAGGCCGGTCAAGAGCGCCGTCCGGCTCTCCTGCCGGGACAGGATCTGCGTGACCAGGGCGATCATCGACGTGCTGGCCACGCCGCTGATGATCCCGGTGATCGCGATCAGGACGATGCGCAAGCGCGAGAAGCGGATCTCTTTGGAGAGCCGGAGGAGGAAGGAAAGGAGGCGGACGATGTTCATCATGGCGATTGACTCCCCGGCGGGGCAGACGATTCTAGCAGATGCGAGACCGGCTATCCCTCGGCGGTCTATCCCTCGGCAACCTGGCGCCGCTCCTTCTCGAGCTGGGCGGCCACCAGCCGGGCATAGACGCCGCCGCGGGCCAGCAGCTCCTCGTGCCTGCCCTCCTCGACGACCCTCCCCTGGTCCATGACCAGGATCAGATCGGCGTCGCGGATCGTGCTCAGGCGGTGAGCGATGACGATCCGGGTCGAGCGCAGCGCGGCCAGCTCCTTCTGGATCTCGGACTCGGTCACCGTGTCGAGAGCGCTGGTCGCTTCGTCGAGCAGCAGGATCGCCGGCCGGTGGACGAGCGCGCGCGCCAGAGCCAGGCGCTGCCGCTGCCCGCCCGAGAGCGACGCGCCGCCGTCGGCGAGCAGCGTCTCGTATCCCATGGGCATCGCCAGGACGTCCTCGTGGATGTGGGCCCGCTGCGCCGCCTCGACGACCCGCGCCAGCGGCAGGCTGGGATCGGAGAGCGCGATGTTGGCGCGGATGCTGGTGCCGAACAGGTACGGATGCTGCGGCACGATGCCCACCTGCGAGCGGACCGTGCGCAGATCGAGCTCGGTCAGATCGCGGCCGTCGAACAGGATCCGCCCCTCGCTCGGCGGGTAGAGACCCACGAGGAGGCTCGCGAGAGTGGACTTGCCGGCCCCCGATGGACCGACCAGGGCCACGAAGCGGCCGGCCGTGATCTCGATCGATACGTCGCGCACCGCGTACTGAGCGAGCGGGCCGTAGCGGAAGCTCACCCCCTCCAGCCGGATGCTCCCCTTGAGCCGCCCGGCGGATGAGACCTTGCTCCTGTCCTGCTCGCGCGGCGTGTCGAGGACGTCGTCGATGCGGTCGAGATAGCTGCCGAGGAGCTGCAGCTGGAAGGCGGTCTGGACGAGCTGGGAGAGCGGGGTCAGGAACCCGGCGGCCAGGGCATTCAGCGCCAGCATGGTGCCGAGCGTCAGGTCCCCCCGCAGGACCTGGACGGCGCCGAGGACCAGGATGAGGAGCGGCGAGCCGGTGGCGAGAGCCGCCAGGGCCGCATCCACGATCCCGGTCAGCCGGCCGCGGTCGAGAGAGACGTTGAGCACGTCGACGAACAGGTGCGACCACTGGTCGACCGACCGGTGCTCGGCGCCCGCCGCTTTGAGCGTCTCGATCCCGGCCAGGAGGTTCACCTGGAAGCTCTGCGACCGCGCCTCGGCCTGGAGCGAACGCGACATCAGCTCGCGCTGGCGGTGCCGGGTGAGCAGGAAGAGGCCCACCCGCGCCGCGCCGAGAGCGAGGACGAGGAGGCCCATCCCCCAGCTCGCGGCGAACAGCAGCAATAGATAGAGGGTCACCAGTGTGCCGTCCAGCACCGCGGACAGCGCTCCCGAGGTGAGGATCTCGCGCACCGTGGCGTTGCTCGACATGCGCATGATCAGGTCGCCGGCCGAGCGCTGCTGGAAGAAGGCGTAAGGGAGGTCGACCAGGTGGTCGAGGAAGTCGAGCGTCATCCGCGTGTCGAGCCGGGTGCGCAGATAGAGAAGAAGGTAGGAGCGCAGGAGCGACGCGAGGAACTGGAAGGCGACCAGCGCGGCCATCCCGACGCCTAAGACGGTCAGCAGGTGGAGGTCGCCGCGCGGGATCACCCGGTCGACGAGGAGCCCGAGGGGGAGAGGCACGGCGAGGGCGAAGAGCTGCACCAGCGCCGAGGTGACCAGGATGCGGCGGAGAGCGCCGGCCTGCTCGAGGAACAGCCGGAGGTAGCGCCCGACGTTGCGCGGCCGTCCCTCTTCGGGGAGGAAGTCCTCGCCGGTCTCGAACGCCAGCGCCACGCCGGTGAACGAGCGCTCCAGCTCCTCCTGCGACACCCACCGTCTCCCCACCGCCGGGTCGACCAGCTCGGCGCCGCCGGCGCGCAGGCGGTCGAAGACCACGAAGTGGTTGAACTGCCAGTGGAGGATGGAGCCGCGGTCGAGGAAGCGGAGGTCCTCGATCTCGTCGATCTTGACCCCTCGGCCGCGGAGCCCGAAGACGCGGCCGGCGTTGACCAGGGCGAGGGCGTCCGCACCGTCCCGCCCGAAGCCGGTGACCTTGCGGACGTCGTCGAGCCGCAGGTGCTTGCCGTAGTACCCGAGCACCATGGTGAGACAGGCGGCGCCGCAGTCGCTGGCGGTCGTCTGCTGGACGTAGGGGATCGTCCGCCGGCGGTTGAACGCCAGCCGGCGCAGCGCCGGGAAGCGGCGGTCGAGCGGCTCGGGGGTGGGGGGTTCGGGCTCAGCCATCAGTCGTCGTTCTCGGTGTTCTCGACGAGGGCCTTCAAGGCCGGGATGAGGGCGACCAGGATGCGCTCCGAGCGGACCCGCACCTCGGCCCGCCCCCACATGCCGTCGTGGAAGCGCCGCGTCTTGCCCTCCGCCTCGAAGGTGGGGGAGGGGAGGCGGGCGGTGACGAGGACGACCGGGCCGCCGAGCGTCGCCGCATCGGCGATCTCCTCGCCGAGATAGCGCCGCGCCTCGGCCGGCCCCACCACCTCGCTCCCCACCTCGACCAGGGACAGATGCTCATAGGCGTAGCGGTAGCCCTGGAGCTCCAGGCGGAGCTCCATCCCCGGTTTGAGCATCGGCCGGTATTCGCCGGGGAGGAGGGCGATCACCGAGCGCTCGCCCCCCGGGCCGGCCAGAGTGGCCAGCACCTGCCCTGGAGCGACCGGCTGGCCGGGGCGCACCCGCACGTCCTCGACCGCGCCGGCCGCCGGAGCGCGCAGCTCGCGCTCGGCGACGCGCGCCTGCGCCAGCTCGCGCTCGGCGCGCAGCGAGAGGAGAGACCGTTCGGCCGCGGCGTCGGACGGATCGCGCAGCCGATTGATCAGCTGCAGCTCGATCTCGCGCTCGATCCGTTCGAGCTCGGCCGCCTCCTGGACGCCGTGGAGACGGACCAGCACCTGGCCGGCCGCCACCCGGTCGCCGCGCGCCACCGCCACCTCGCTGACCGTGCCGGCCGCCGTGGCCCGCAGGTCGGTCCGGCCGCCGAGGCGCACCACGGCGGGGCCGGAGGCGTACTCGCGCACCGTGCCGAGCACGCTGAACAGGAGGGTCGCGACGAGGACGGCGACGAGGAGCCGGTAGGTCCATTGCATCCAGCGGGGATCGGCGCGCAGGAGGTCGCCCTCGATCCGCATCCCGGCCTGATGGATGCGCAGCGCATGCTCGCGGAACAGCGCCTGCGCAGCACCCGCGGACGCGGCCTCTTCCGGCGTGGGGAGGAGGCGGGCGAGGAGCGGCGCGGCCTGCTCGGCGAGCCGGCGCAGCAGCCCGAGGTCGCCGGGCGTGAAGGCCGGGCTCTGGGCGGCGCGGATCACGGAGAGCACCGCCAGGACCGGCTCGCCGTCGGCCACCCGCACCGGCACGGCGGCGAAGCGCTCGTCCCCCTCGGCCGGCGGATCGTCGGCCTCGCGGTCGAAGCGGGGATCGCGCCCGATCCGTTCGAGAGCGAGAGGGAGACCGGTCCGCGCCACGAAGCTGACCAGGCCGACCGCCGCGCTCTCGCGCCGCGCGTCGGGGTCCCCCTCCTCGCCCGCCCAGAGGAGGTCCCGCGCCGGATCGTGGAACAGACAGGAGGTCCGCTCCGCCTCGAGGAGCTCGGCCGCGGCCGAGGCGAGAGCCCGGCCGGCCGCTGCCGCCGTGTGTGCCGCGGCGATTGCGCCGACCGCTGCCGCCAGCCGCCGCGCGGTGTCGGCCTCGCCGCGCAGCACGGGAAAGGCGGAGCGGCGGCGTTCGAGGGCGCTCCGCAGCAGGGCGGCCACGTCGTCGGCCGGGATCGGCTCTGCGGTCAGGTAGAAGAGGCGGTCCTGGTCGATCCAGTCCTGGAACGCGGAGAGATCGGGTCCCCCCGCGAGCACGAGATTCACCCGGCCCGCGGCCTCGGGGAGCGCTTCGGACCGCTCCAGAAGAGAGAGCGCCCGGCCCTCGGCGAAGCCCGCTCCGAGGCAGAGCGCCGCCACCCGCCGCTCCGTGAGGACCTGGAGCGCCTCCTCCTCCGTCGCGGCGGTGAGCACCCGCACCTCGCCCTCCAGCCGCCGCCGGCAGACCTCGGCGGTCACGGCGTCGAAGCCGGCGAGCAGGGCGATGGGACGGTCTTGCGTCGAGTTCTCCAAGGACGCGGCATCCTCTTGTCCAACGGCAGTTTAACACCCCTCCGATAGGTCGCTGGCGAGCCACCTCGCCGGGTGGCGGGCCCCGTTCTCGAGCGAGGCCGTGAAAGGGGAAATCGTAGACCGCCAATACCGGCGTATTGATGCGGCTCAAGCCAGGCTGGCGTAGGCGGAACCTTGGCGCTGGAGGAGATTGCGGAAGATCACCCGGCGCGCTGCATCGCGGTCATAGAGAGCCTCCACCGGCACCGGATTGGCAAGAGCTCCCGGCGCTTCGAGATCCTCGCCGGGATGCGCGATCCGTGGCTTCTGGCCCGGCTGGTGCACCTCCACCCACGGGCCGGTCAGCCGCACCACCCAGAAATGGCGGGTGCCGGCAGCGAGGAGCTCCTGGATCTTGATCTGCAAATCGGCTTCGTCCTGGTCGGTGTCGGCGTACTCGACCGCCAGCGTAGGGGCGCCCTGGCTCCATCCCGGCTGGTCCGAGATTTGGCCGACGGAGAGATCCGGGGCGCGCAGGGTTTCCGGGGACGGCGAAAAGCCGACGTCGACGCCAACCTCCTCGACCGCGGGATCGCTCGCGAGCACGCTGTTTCCCACGCTCGCCGCCTTCCCTCCCCGGCCGCCCATGGGCATACAGTAGATGGGGTGGCCATTGGAAAGCTCGTACGGATCACCGGGACGAATCTGGTCGGCACGGAAGGGTCCCCGAGAGGTAGTGCGCAGAAGATTCTTTTCCATGAGAAAAGGATACCTTAAAAGGGAACTCGACATTGCCACTAAATCGCGGTGTCCATGAACCCACACACGGTGCCGCAGTCCTTCCTCGGTCCTCAGGAGGCGAACCCGTGAGGACCCGTGGGCTATGATGCTACGAAAAGCGCCGCGGGGCCTCGGGTTATGCTGAGCCCATGAAAACAAAGGACGGTTCTCGATTCTTGTCCGCGCTCGCGCTCCTGGCTGCCGGACTCGTGCTCTCCGGCGTGCCGAACGCAGGGAACAGCGCGCGCGCCGCCGAGGAAGCGCACGCGCCGTACCAACCCGACTGGCAGCGGGTCGCGCAGAACATCGTCCAGCGTTCAGTCAAGCTCGCGCCTGGCGAGCGAGTGCTGCTGCACTATGACCCCGAGCAGGATCCGGAGCTGATCGCCGCGATCCGTGACGCGATCGCGCGCGCGGACGGGATCATCGTCGCGGAGTGGACCTGGCCTTCGGCGCGCACGGGCGAGTACCTGGCGTCACTCAGCGAGGAGCAGCGGCGCAAGCGGGCCGAGGCGGAGGATGCGATCTATCGCGATCTCTTCGCACGCGCCGACGTGTATCTCTGGATGCACGTTTCCAGCTCCGGGGATCTGGTGCCGCGTCGCTTCGAGAACCTGATCGGGGGGTCGAAGGTGCGCGGTGTGCACTCGCACTGGTTCAGATCGATCGATCCCGCGGAGAACGAGACGCTCTTGCAGATGTACGAGCGGGCGATCGCCATCGACCCGCAGGCGCTGGACACGACGCTTGCCGCAATGGAACGGAAACTGCGGGGGAGCGAAGTGCGCATCACATCGCCGAACGGCACCGATCTGCGATTCAAAGTGCCCGCCGATGCGTGGTTCCATCGCAATACCGGCGACGCGAGTCGGGAAAAGGTGGCGAATGCACGCTCGGTGCGCGACCGTGAAGAGGAGCTGCCGGCGGGGGCGCTGCGAACGACGGACGTCCGGGATGCGAGCGGCACGCTCAATGCGACGCTCGTCTCCTCCACGAAGAGAGGCGGGGTCGGTGTCAAGCTTCGCAACGGACGGATCCAGGAATTCAAGTCTCTGGGCGGCGACGGCGACGAGGCCGCGAAGTGGTACACGAGCCTCGAGGGCGATCGCGATCAGGTCAGCGAGTTCGTGATCGGAACGAATCCCGAGCTGCAGCCGATCCTCCCCTCGGGCTTCATGCCGTACTACGGCTACGGTGCCGGCATCATCCGGATCGCGATCGGCGACAACTGGGAGTCCGGCGGCAAGCTGCGCACCGAAGGTCACCAGGACATGTGGCTGTTCGTGACCGACGGTACCTTGACCGCCAACGGAGTGAAGATCATCGAGAACGGAAATCTCGTCGCGACGCCTTGAGCGGGCAGGGCTTCGCGGTCATCGGACCGCTCCCTCGCCGCCCACTTCGAGCACACCCTCGCCATCACCCGGCGGATGGCCCGTGGTGCTGACGGCGTAGGCCCCGCCGATGGGTCTCCTCTGTATTGACGTCAACCCGCCCCTGTGCGATGGTGGACCCATGGCCGGCCGATCATCGCAGCTCCAGATCCGTATCACCCCGGAGCAGAAAGAGGTTCTGAAGCGACTGTCGCGCCAGGCGGGGCAGGACATGTCCGCCTACGTGTTGTCCCGGGCGCTGCCCGACGCCCGGATGCGGTTCGCCCGGCTCCTGGAGGCGCTGCGCAACGACGACCAGCCCGGCTTCGCGCTGGCGGAGCTCAACGACCTCCTTTCCGGCCTCACTTCAGGAGAGCTGCGCAGTGCCGTAGAGCACGCGGACCTGACGGGGCTCACCCCGTACCTCCGGAACTATGTCGCAGCGATGGTGGAGCTCGCCGCTCACCGGCGGGAGGTACCGCCCCCCGCCTGGGTGCGCGACGTCGAGCCCATGGAGATGGAGCCGCGCTTCGCCACCCCGCTGGCGGGTCTGCGGTTGCACCTGCTGCGAACGGCACCGGTCCCCTTCAAGCGCCGCAACATCTTCATCGACTCATCGCTCGGTGATCGCGTGTAACGATGGCCGGCAACCGCCTGACCCGGTCGGACATGCTACGGCTGTTCGATCTGCTGAACGCGGAGCTGGCCACCGAGGACGTGCAGGGCGAGCTCTACCTGGTGGGTGGTGCGGTGATGTGCCTGGCCCTCGACGCCCGGCACGCGACGCGGGACGTGGACGGCTACTTCCGGCCCACTGCAGTCATCCGCCATGCGGCCGGCCGGGTCGCCGCCCGGGCCGGCGTTCCGGACGACTGGCTCAACGACGCGGTGAAGGGGTTCCTGAGTCCCCGGGGCGACTTTGATCCCTACCTCGACCTCGACCACCTGAAGGTCTTCGTGGCGCGGCCGGCCTACCTGCTTGCCATGAAGTGTGCCGCCATGCGGCTGGGCGAGGAGTTCCACGACCTCGACGACATCCGCTACCTTCTGCGCTACCTGAACATCACCGGCGTCGAAGAAGCCCTGGAGGTCGTCACCCGCTACTTCGATGCGGAGCGGCTGCCCCCCAAGACCCGCTTCGCCCTGGAGGAGCTGTTGCCGGGCTGAGCCCGGCTCCGGGCCTGCGACGGCAGCAGCTGGACGAGTTGGGAGAGGATCTCCTCCGAGCCGAGCACCTGGACGCAGAGATCGCACGCTCCGAAGTAACCCTCCGCACGGGGCTGGAAAAGGCCCGGCCGGAGCTTCTCGAGCCGGGCGAGGACCGCCCCCAGTCCCTGATTGACCAGGAGCTGAACGAAGGGATCTTCCTGGGCGCGCCGGACGATCTGCGAGAGCGGCTCGCGGTCGAGCCAGCCCAGGACGAGAGGCGAGATCCGGGCGATGTCCACCGGCAGGTACATGGGGGGCGCGCAGCAGAGCGTCACCCGGCCGTCGGGGGCGATGGTGGGAGCTGCTCCGCGGCACGGCGTGGCGGCCCGGGACAACGGACAACGCGCCAGGCGCTCGTGGACCAGGCCGGCGGCGCGGCCGTACGGCGCCACGGCCTGGAGATGGATGTGCGCCGTGTGCCGGTGGAGGACGGCCACCGTCTCCGGCAGGGAGGGATCGTTCTCCAGATAACACACCGTCACCGCAACCGGAATTCCCAGCTCGTCACATGCTTCGAGGGCATTGACGACCCGCGCGAGAGGAATGAACACCTGGTGCAGGCAGTCGGTGCTGAGGGTCACCGAGGAGAGCCCGCGCTGCCGGAGCTCGGCGAGGCGCCTGCGGGCCAGATCGGGAGTCCAGGCCCAGAACGCGTTGGTGTCGAGGCGGACGGCGAGCCCGCAGGCGTGAGCCTGCGACGTAAAGGCGAGGACGTCCTCGGGACAAAGGAGCGGCTCGCCACCGGTGAATTCGACGCTCTCCATGCCCAGCGCTGCCGCGTCGTCGATACAGGAGAGGACCAGGTTGCGGTCCAGGACCTCGCGTCCGGGTCTGGCGTCGACCGCGCAATGCTCGTAAAGCGCGTTGCAGGCCCAACGGGCGGCGATTTTCAGCTCGTGGAAGACGAGAGAAGAAGAACCGGGTGCTGTCTGCTGCTGTCGCATGCCTCCCCCCCTCTCTGAGCCGGGCCGTGCGATCGATTCAGGCTTCTTCGAACGTACTCGTGCCGACGTTGCAGTGGTGGATCTCGAAGCTGACGACGTTGCAGGTTTGTTCAACCATCAGGCCGCCCGAGGCACCCTCCAGCTCCTCATCGGGCAACTCTTCCCGTGTGATCTCCTTGCCTGCCAGGTCGACCATCTTCGGCTGCTCGAAGACCTCCTTCTCCTCTCCGGGCTTCTTTTCTTTCTTGTCGGTCATGGCTCGAATCTCCTTTCTTCGAATCTGTGCAGGGCGATGGCCAACCTCCGAGCCGTCAGTGGATCACCGGCAACGGCTTCCGCAGCCTTCCCTTCTCGTCCTCGCGAAACGGGCACGTCGGATCGAATCCCAGCAGATCTCCGCTCGCCGCGAAAGCCAGTGCCCGGCACCCGCCGCGGCAGAGGCGGTTGAGCTCGCAGGCCGAGCACTCACTCACCGCGGTGACCGGCGTGCTCCGCAGCTCCCGCATGGCCTTGAGCCGGGGCGATTCCCGCCAGATCGTCAGGAAGTCTTGCTCCCTGACGTTTCCGCAGCGATATTCGGACATTGCGTTGCAGGGAGCCACCCATCCGTCCGCGCTGATGGTGCACTGTTCGACTCCGGCGCTGCAGGGAAGCAGCCTGGCCGGCCCACGGTCCGAGCCGCGCAGCCGGCAGGCCGCCGCTTCGAGGCCGATCCACGGCTCGTCCTCCAGGACGATCTTGAAGTCCTGCTCTCGGGCCGCGAGCTCGACGATCTTCCGGCTGACTGCCAGCCGTTCCCGGCAGCCCAGCGAGAGACTTTCCTGCTCCTTCCCACGGCCGAAAGGATGAACGTGGATGACGTAGAGCCGCCGGAAGCCTCGATCCTTGAGGAGTTGCACCAGCTCAGGCAGGAGGTGCTGATTCGTTCGGCTCATCACACAGTTGACCGCCGGTGTGATCCCTTGGTCGATCAGACGCATGGCTCCTCGCAGCGTCCGGGCCAGGAACCCCCGGCCGCGGGTCTGCGCGTTGCTCTCCTCCGTCGGAGCGTCGATCGAGACCGCAACGCCCGAGAGGTTTCGGAAGCCCGCCAGGCGCCGGGCGTCGTCGTCCGTGATCAACGATCCATTGGTGAGCAGGGTGGCGCTGCTCCAGGCCGGAAGGCGTTCGAGGATCCGGAACAGCAGGTCCCGGCGCAGGAGAGGCTCGCCACCGGTGAGGATGTAGTTGAACACCCTGGCCTCCACGAGCAGATCCACGAGGCCGATCAATTCTCCGTCGGACAGCTCTCCGTTCCCCTCCCGGCAGGGCCGGACCGCCTCGGCGGAACAATAGACGCAGCGCATATTGCACTGCTGCGTGAGGTTCAGGAAGACGGAGATCGGCGCTGAATATTCAAGGATCCGTTCCGAGCGCTGGCTGGTCATGAGAGCTCTCCTTGCACGGACGGCAGCAGGGGGGCGATCCGGCTCAGGAGCGCCTCGGAGCCGAGCACCTGGACACAGAGATCGCACGATCCGAAGTAACCCTCCGGGCGCGGTTGGAAGAGGCCCGGCTGCAGCTCCTCGAGCCTGGCGAGGACCGCACCCAACCCCCGGGTAACCAGGAGCTGAAGGAAGGGGTCTTCCTGGGCGCGCCGGACGATGCGCGCGAGCGGCTCCTGGTCGAGCCAGCCCAGGACGAGAGGCGAGATCCGGGCGATCTCCACCGGAAGGTACATGGGGGGTGCGCAGCAGAGCGTCACCCGGCCGTCGGGGGCGATGGTGGGAGCTGCTCCGCTGCACGGCGTGGCGGCCCGGGAGAACGGGCAACGGACCAGTCGCTCGTGGAGCAGACCGGCGGCGCGGCCGTACGGCGCCACGGCCTGGGCATGAATGCGTGCCGTGTGCTCGTGGAGAACGGCCACCGTTTCCAGCAGAGAGGGATCGTCCTCGAGATAGCACACCATCACCGCAGCCGGAATTCCGAGCTCGCCGCACGCCTCGAGGGCATTGACGACACGCGCGAGGGGGATGAATACCTGGTGAAAGCGATCGGTGCTGAAAATGACCGAGGTGAGCCCATGCTGCTGGAGCTCGGCGAGGCGTCGGCGGGCCAGATCGGGGGTCCAGGCCCAGAACGCATTGGTGTCGAGACGGACGCCGAGCCCGCACGCGTGAGCCTGTGACGTAAATGCGAGGACGTCGCCAGGACGAAGGAGCGGCTCGCCTCCGGTGAGCTCGATGGTCTCCATCCCGAGCGCTGCCGCCTCTTCGATGCAGGAGAGGACTTGGTCCCGGCCCAGGGCCTCGCGGCGCCCGGGTCCGGCATTGACGGCGCAATGCGCGCACAGCGCGTTGCAGGTCCAACGGGCGGCGATTTTCAGCTCATGGAAGATGAGAGAAGAAGAACCGGGAGATTTCTGCTGCTGTCGCATTGCTCCCCTCTTGAAGCCGTGCCGTGAATGCCCCAGGGAGAGAGGAGGGTGACAGAGGCCGGACCGGCCTTGCCCGTCACCCAGATCTCACGGAGAGCCGATCCGAGGCGAGCTCACAGGACGAGGGCCTCGGGAGGGCTGAGCTACACTTGCGAAGTGCCGGTGTGGCAGTTGTTGCCACCACCCGAGACGCCCTCCAATTCCTCGTCGGTCAGGTCAGCCTGAGTGATCTCCTTGCCCTCCAGGTCGACCATCTTCGGGGTCTCGAAGGTGTCCTTCTTCTCTTCCTTCTTCTCGTAGGTCATGACTCGAACTCCTTCTGTGAAATCCTGACGTGCCGAGCTGGCACGATCAGGGGTGAGCAGGTTCAGGGCGAGGAACGCCCTGGTCAGAGGCTCGCGTGAAGGCGGCATAGCGGCTCGCCGCCGGCTCCCGCAGGCGCGAGACGGGGAACAGGCCCGCGTCGTAGAGCGCCTGACAATGGGGGGGTGAGGCAGCCAGCGACCCGCCTGTGGCCAGGGCGCTGGCCCGGCAGCCGCCCAGGCAGATCGGATGGAACAGACAGTCGCCGCAGACCCCTTCCAGAGCGTGGTGGACCGTGGAACGAACTCCCTGCAACGTCGGATGCCCATTCCACAGAGTTGCCAAATCGTAGTCGCCGCGGATGTTGCCCATCGTCAGCTCGGGGGCTTCATAGCCGATTCCACAAAACGTGAGACTTCCATCGGCGAGGACCGAGAGGAGATTGAGAAAACCACAATGACATACACCGGCCTTCCCGGCCCCCTGCATCAGGCTGTCGATGGGAAAGAACGCCAGCTCGAGTTGGAGGACGATTCCGATGCCCTGTTTTTTCGCCCAGGGGATCAGCTCGGCGCAGACCTGGCGCACCAGCTCCTGGAGCTCCTCGGGGCTCAGCATGTCGCCGTTTTTGGCCAGCTTGCGGGCGCGCCCGAGGGCCACGATGGGATTGATCTTGAGCTGAAGCGAGGCCTTCTTGTCGAGATTTCTGAGCCGGTGGAGGATCTTCGGAATCTCGTCCCGGTTGCTCCGCGAGATCGCTGCCACGACCGTCAACGGAATCCCCAGACCGCTCATCAGCTCCAGAGCACGCCAGGTGCGCTCGAAGGCTCCTGGGAGCCCGCGCCGCCGGTCGTGGATCGCCGGCTCCGAGCCGTCCAGGCTGACCCCGACGCTCACCCGGTGCTCCCGGAACAGCTCCGCCTCCCGGGGCCCGACGAGCATGGCATTGGTCTCGATGAGGGTCTGGGCTCCCACCTGGGAGACGTGCCGGATGATCGGAAACGTCTCCTCCCGGAGCAGCGGCTCCCCTCCGGTCAGCTTTACCAGCTTCAGCCCGAGGGGAACCGCGGCATCGATCAGACGGCAATAGTCGTCCAGCCGGGGACGTTGCGTTTGCGAGCGGCCCTCCGGGGCGGGATTGATCCAGCAATGGACACAACGTTGATTGCACTCATCGGTCAGATAGAAATAGATAGACCGCAGGGGCGGGACCGGCGTCTCGACGGTGTCTTGCGCGATCGAATCGTTTCGTAACATGGCGGGTCTCCCTCAGACGGCGGCCTCGAGGAGGCGCGCCTGGTGGAGCAGCTCCAGGTGATCGGCCACGACGCTCGCCAGCCGGGAAGGATCGGCATATTCCTCGGGCAGCTCGAAGTGCTCGGCCAGAAGCTGCCCGATCTCTTCGTGAGCACGCTCTCCCGTGCAACTCTCCCAGATGAACGTCGAGGTGGGATTCAAGATGAACAGCCGGCGAATTTCCTGATGGAAAACGAGCGTCTTGTTTCCCTCGCGCCGCGTGATGACGTCTGGTTTCTTGCGGAAGACCATGTTCGCACCCTCCTCGGAAGATCTGTCGCCCGATCTGAAAGAGCAAGCGTCGTGCCGCGCCGGCCGCGCCGGTGAAAATTCCTTGCAAATGCTTGACCTCTCTGGTTTTCGTGCGCCGCCACCGCGGGAGGCGGGAATCGTTGCGCCGACGGCCGGGCGTCAGCGTGCCGGACTCCTGGCCGGGGCGTTGCGAGCCGGGCCCCGGCTGGCCGGGGGGCCGGTTCCGCAGTGACGCCGGAGCGTCGGTGACGACGGCCGGGCGTCGGTGCTCGGTTGGCAATACGTCAATCGATGAGATATAGTGGGCGGAGCCTGAAAGGAGGGACCCGGATGGACCATGAGGTGCTCAACCCGGTCCCGGACCCCGGTCTGGAAGGAGGGCGGCCCTTGCTGCACTCCACCTTGTACCCTCTCCTGAGCCTCCACGATTTCCTGCTCCAGATCCTGCGCCGCAGCCTGCAGCTCACCGCCTCGGACACCGCCGCAGCTCTGCTGATCCTCCCCGGAGGAGCTCCCGCATCCTCCGATTCCCGGATCGCCGCCCTCGGTCGCGGCCCCGGCCGCTTCTCACAACAGACCCTGGACCTCTGGGCGGCGGAGGCATGGACGGGGTGCGGCGGCCGCGAGCTGCGGGAGCCGCTGCGTTGCGACGATCTGCAGGATGACAGGAAGGGCCTGCGCCTCGCCCGGGAGGGCTGCTCCGCCCTGCTGGTGCCGTTGGTGGATGAAGGGCGCTCCCTCGGGCTCCTCTACGTCGAATCCAACCGGCTGCGGCACTATTCAGAGCTTCATCTCGATCGGCTTCGGAGCCTCGTCCGTGAAGCGATTCCGGCACTCTATCGTCTGGTGCTGCGCGAGCACCTCCGTGCCTGCGGATCGGAAATGGAGCTGATCGGGATGAGCCCGGCCCTCCGAGACCTGGAGCGGCAGATCCTGGACGCCGCCCGCTACGACCAGGTCCCGGTCCTGATCACCGGCGAGCGCGGCAGCGGCAAGGAGCTGGCCGCCTGGGCCGTCCATGTCTGGAGCGCCCGGCGGGCCCAGCCGTTCGTCCCGGTCCTCCTGTCCGGCCTGCCGGACACGTTGGTGGCCGATGAGCTGTTCGGCCACGAGCGGCACTCCTTCACGGGCGCGGAGGACCGGCGTCCCGGCAAGTTCGAAGCCGCCGGGGCGGGGACGGTGTTCCTCGACGAGATCGGCGAGATCAATCCGACCTTGCAGGCGTCCCTCCTGCGCATCGTCGAGCGCAATGAGCTGTCGCGCATCGGCCGCGACCTGCCGGTCCGTGTCGATGCGCGCGTGGTGGCTGCCACCAACCGGGACCTGCAGAAGGCCATGCGAGAGGGCGCGTTCCGCGAGGACCTCTACGACCGGTTGGTCGTGTTCGAGGTCAAGGTCCCCCCGTTACGGCAGCGCCGGGAGGACATCCCGCTGCTGGCCGATCACTTCCTGACCCGGTACTGCTCCGAGCTCCATCGCCGGGCCGCGATCGAGCGCCTCGACGTCTGCCGGCTGTGCCGCTCTCCGTTCGGGGTGGGCTGCGCGAGCCCCGACTTCTACGAGGCCCTCGCCACCTACGACTGGCCCGGCAACGTCCGCGAGCTGAAGCACACCATGTTCCGCCTCGCGGCCACGGTGCGGGAGGACGTCCTCCAGGCGCGGCACCTGCCGGAGCCTTTCCGCCAGGCCTCCTCGCGCCAGCCGCGGAAAGCGGCCGGCTCCTGGGACCTCGATTCCGCGGTCCGGCGCCACATCGAAGCGGTCCTGGAGGTCACCGGCCACAACAAGACCCGGGCCGCACTCCTCCTGGGGATCCCGTACACGACTCTCCAGAGCAAGCTGAAAAAACTGGGCGTTGGGTCTATACTACCGAAAGGATGAGGACGAGACGCGCGCCGGCCCGCCAGGTGTTCTCGCGAGCCCGAGACCGGTGGCGTTTCCAGCGGAGGAATCCATGAAGGAAACCCACGGAGGTTCCCATGACCTCGCTGCTCTCCTCGTTCCGCACGGCAGTCCGGGGGCTTCGGCATGACCCGGGCTTCTTCCTGATCGCCGTCTTCACCCTGGCCGTCGGCATCGGTGCCAACGCGGCCCTCTTCACCGTCGTCCACTCCGTCCTGCTGCAGCCTCTCCCGTATCCCGAGCCGGAGCGGATCGTGGGCGTCTGGCACACCGCGCCGGGGCTGAGCCTGCCCCGGTTCGAGCTGTCGAACGCCACCTATCTCCTCTATCGCGGTGCCGCGCGCTCGCTGGAGGATCTCGGCATCTACTGGGACGAGTCGGTCACCCTGACCGGCGACGGCCGGGAGCCGGAGCGCGTCAAGGCCTCCGGGGCCACCGCCTCGGTCTTCTCCATCCTGCGCGTCCCCCCCGCCCTGGGCCGGGCGATCCAGGCGGCGGACGAGCAGCCCCACGCCGAGCCCGTGGTGGTGCTCTCCCGGGACCTCTGGCGCCGGCGCTTCGGCGGTGACCCGAACGTGGTCGGCTCGACGCTCCGCGTCGACGGGGTGCTCCGCCGGATCGTCGGGATCATGCCGGATCGATTCCAGTTCCCCTCGGCCGAGACGCGGCTGTGGGTCCCGGTGACCCTCGATCCCGCCACCCTCCAAGCCGGCGACTTCAGCTACCGGGGCGTGGCGCGGCTCCGGCCGGACGCCTCGCCGGAGCGCGCAGCCCGCGAGCTCTCGGGCCTCGTCGGGAGGATCCCCGACCTCCCCGGGTCCGAGCTCACCCCGGAGACGATCCGGAATTCCGGATTCTCCGTGCTCGTCCACCCCCTGCGCGACGACGTCGTAGGGTCCGTCGAGCAGATCCTCTGGCTGCTGCTCGGCAGCGTCGGGCTGATCCTGGCGATCGCCTGCGCCAACGTGGCGAACCTCTTCCTCGTCCGCGCCGAAGGCCGGTTGCGGGAAGTGGCGGTGCGCTCGGCCCTGGGCGCTTCGCGGTGGGACATCACCCGCCTCTTCCTGGCGGAGAGCCTGGCGCTCTCCCTCCTCGGCGGCGCCCTGGGGCTCGCCCTGGCGGCCGCCGGGGTCCGGATGCTGGTGGCCCTGGGGCCCGAAGGGCTCCCGCGCCTGGAAGAGATCGCGGTCGACGGCCCGGTGCTCGCCTTCACGGTCGCGGTGACCGTCCTGGCCGGGCTCCTGGTGGGGCTCTTCGCCGCCCTGCGCTGCGGCCGGCTGGCGCTGGTGCCCGCGCTCAAGGAGGGCGGCCGTGGCGGCACCGCGGGACGCGAGCGTCTGCGTGCCCGCAACGCCCTGGTGATCGTCCAGGTGGCTCTCGCGCTCATCCTGCTGGTTGGAGCGGGATTGATGGTCAACAGCTTCTGGCATCTCCTCCGGGTGGACCCGGGGCTCGATCCCCGGGGCATCCTGACCGTCCGGCTGGACCTGCCGGAGAACGAATACACCGACGCGGCGAGCACGGTCCGCCTCGTGACACAGCTCCTGGAGCGGGTGCGGGCCATCCCCGGCGTCCAGTCGGCAGGAATGATCGATCAGCTGCCGCTCGCGGGCAGCGGCTCGAGCAGCGGGCATACCATCGAAGGTCTCTCCCTGCCGCCCGGCGCGATGCCGCTGCTCCTCGCCACCCGGCTCGTCAGCCCCGGCTACTTCGAGGCGCTCCACGTTCCCCTCCGCGAGGGGAGGTCGTTCGATCGCCTCGATCCGGCCCGGGCCGGGACGGAGGTGGTGGTGAGCGAGGCGCTGGCCCGCCGCTTCTGGCCCGGGCAGAGCGCCCTGGGCAAGCGGCTGTCACCCGGCATCGACACCACGGCTCCCTGCTGGTACACGGTCGCCGGTGTCGTGGGAAACGTACGCGACGTCGGGCTCGAGAAGGATCCGTCCGCGACGGTGTACTACCCGATGCGGCTCCGCTTCACGGCCGGCGGCGAAGACACGGCGCCGCGCAGCATCACCCTCGTGGTGCGCGGCGCGGTCCAGCCCCTCTCCCTGGCGCAACCGGTGCGCGAAGCGGTCTGGTCGGTCGCTCCGAGCCTGCCGCTGAGCTCGGTGCGCCCGATGACCGAGGTGGTGGAACGGTCGATCGTCCGCACCACCTTCACCATGCTGCTCCTGGTCATCGCTGCCGGAGTCGCCCTGGTCCTGGGCACGGTCGGGATCTACGGAGTCATCTCGTACACGGTCAGCCAGCGGACACGGGAGATCGGTGTGCGCCTGGCTCTGGGCGCGAAGCAGCAGGACATCGTCCGCATGATCCTCCGCGAGGGGTTCCTCCTGACCCTCGCTGGAATCGCGGCGGGCCTCCTCGTCGCCTTCGTGACGACACGGCTGATGGCGGCGCTCCTCTTCGGCGTCAGCCCGACCGATCCGCTGACCTTCGCGGTCGTGCCGCTGCTGCTCGCCCTGGTCGCTCTCTTCGCCAGCCTCGTCCCTGCCCAGCGGGCCGCGGCGGTACCGCCGTTGGAGTCGATCCGGTCCGAGTGACGCGGGATACGCGAGATGCAGATATCATCATGCCCCATGACGATTCGATCGGAGAACGAGTTGGCGGCCCTGCGCGCGGCGGGGGTGATTGCAGCGGAAGCCCTGGAGGCGATGCGGAACGCCGTGCGTCCCGGGATCACCACGGTGGAGATCGACCGCGTGGCGCGGGACGTCTACACGCGCTGCGGCGCGCGCTCCGCCCCTGAGCTGGTCTACAAGTTCCCGGGGGCCACCTGCATCAGCGTCAACGACGAGGTGGTCCACGGCGTCCCCGGGCCGCGCGTCCTGAAACCGGGAGACGTGATCAAGCTCGACGTCACCGTCGAGAAGGACGGCTACATGGCGGACACCGCCTGCACCGTCGTCGTCGAGCCGCGCTCCTCGCTGGCCCGGCGTCTGGCGAGCTGCGCCAAGCAGGCCTTCGAAGCGGCGCTCGCCGTGGCGAAGGCGGGCCAGCCGATCTCGCGCGTCGGCCGGGTGGTTGAGGAGGTCGTGCGCGGGCAAGGCTTCTCGGTCATCAGACCGCTCTGCGGCCATGGCATCGGCCGCACCATCCACGAGGAGCCCGAGGTCCCCAACTACTTCGATCCGCGCCACCGCGGCGTGTTCGAGGAGGGGATGATCCTGACCATCGAGCCGATCATCGCGGCCGGCTCGGGCCGCACCGTCTACGCTGGCGACGGCTGGACGGTCAAGACCTCCGACCGCTCCCTCGCCGCCCACTTCGAGCACACCCTCGCCATCACCCGCGGTCGGCCCGTGGTGCTGACGGCGGCGTAGGACCTCACCACCCCAGGTAGTACCCCTCCTCCAGCCAATCGGCCGGCCAGGTCATGTCGAAGTGCTCCTGAAGCATCAGCTCCGCCACGTTGAGCGCGCCTTCCACCCAGCCCTGCTGCTCGGAGTAGGCCTCGCCGCAGATGTAGACGTCGTCCTCGGGGCGCAGCTTGCGCATCCGCGGCATGACTTCCCAGACCTTGTAGTGGGCTTTCCAGGCGTGATAGCCGCCGCCGTAGGGGTCTTCCGACCAGTCCTTGTAGAACGCGGTGTAGGGCTGCGGCAGGTCGCTGATGCCGTGCACCTGGGCGAGCTGATCCATCACATGGTCCACCATGTCCGCTGGGGCCTGCGGCAGCGGGAACGTCTCCCAGGTTTCGGCTGGCACCAGGCGCGTGCCGCGCGGCTGGAAACGGCGGACGTGCCGGCCCGGGCCGCTGTTCTCCAGCACCGACCAGTACGGAACGGTGCGCATGTCGTTGTAGCTCGACAAGAGCAGGGAATGGCTGTTCTCCGGATCGATGCCGAAGTAATAGCACTGCCGCATCGGCAGATCGGTGATCGATTCGCCGGACTCGAGTCCCAGGAGGATCTTCCACCACGGCATCTCGAAGCCCAGCAGCAGCTTGAACGACGGCTCGATGATCACCGAATCGATGTCGTCCTGCACCGTCGAGGCGCGGTTGACGTCGAAGAAGAAGCTCTCCTGGTCGAGCAGCTCCAGCGAGCGCCGCGGCATGGCGAGGATCAGGCGGTTGGTCTTGACGGTCCAGTACTCCCCTGTGGAGCGGTTGAGGATGCGCAAGGCGTAGCGGTAGCCGGAGGCGGGCTCCAGCCGCTCGAAGGTCACGAGCTTGTTGCCGGCCCAGATCTTGCCGCCGGCCCGTACGAAATCGATCCCCAGCTGGATTGGCACCTGATCGTAGCCCCCGTTCAGGGTGTAATAGGTCACCGGGCCGGAGAAGTCGCCCGCCATGTAGGGCAGGGCCATGGCGGCGTTCCAGTTGATGGTGTTCGAGAAATAGCCGCCGCCGTCGGCGCAGAGCTGATACCCCTCGAACGAGAGCTGGTTTTCGAGCAGGTTCCAGTACCCCATGTCCCAGAGGAGCTTGCCGTGGTCGGGTCCCGAGAAGCGATAGCGCAGCACCTTGGTCAGGTCGTTCCACTCGCGCAGATTTTGCGGGTATTTCTGATTGTCCATCATGATCACCCGGTTGCAGACCTGGGTGAACAGATCGTCCGGGCTCTTGCCCTGGTCCTGCGGATCGAGGAAGTAGCGGCTGTGGAATCCGGGCTTCCCCCAGCTGTCGGCGGTGAAGCGCTGCCGGCGCAGGTAGAAAAGGTTTTTGTCGGTATTGCCCATCGGGAAGGGCTTGGGCAGGAGCCCCAGCTTGGGGACGAGGCTGTAGACCATCTTCATCTGGTCGGTGTAGCGCATGCCGCCCAGCTCGCCCACCAGGTCGCTCCCCGGGATATGGATCGATTCGAGCCGGCCGCCGACCCGGCCGCTCAGCTCGAAGACGTGGACCCGCGGCTTGTCGCCGGTCTGGAACGGCGCCGCCCCGCCGCTCCGGTAATGCCCGGTGAGCAGGCGCCAGCCGCTGTAGAGTCCCGACACCCCCGCGCCGACGATCGCCACGTCGATCTCCAGCTCCTTGCCCGGCGCCATGCCGGGATCGAGTTGGAGCAGCGGCGACATCTCGTTGGGCAGCCGGCCGCCGGGTCCTTTGGCCGCGGTGCCATGGCCGATGTCGGCGGTCACCGTCAGATCCGCGTCGGTGATCGCGAAGGGCGAGATGTCGTAGGAGGTCTGCCCGTCGAGCGCCAGCTGCACCAGGATCTTGCCGATCAGCGGGATCAGCTTGGCGCCCCAACCTCCGGCATAGACATAGATGTTCTCGCGGCCCGGCACGCCTGGCGGCGCCTGGTCGAGGAACATCAGCTTGTCCGGGTCCAGGGGCAGCGCGATCAGGCAGGTCGAGGTGAACTCGGCCTCGGGCACCAAGCCCTTCATGTGCTCGCGCACCCATTTGTCCGTCAGCTCGATGTCCTTCTTGCTCGGCTCTTTGCTCCGCTGCGACGGGTCGGAGATGATGCGGCCGGGGAAGTCCGGCGCCACGCGCAGATAGCCGGGATGGGACCAGGAGGCTTCCGGAAAGCCGTAGAACAGTCCCTCGTTGACCTTCTGCCCGTCGACCACGCCAGGCCGGTTCTCGAACACGAACCAGGTCGGGGTCTCGGCGATGTCCTCGGTCATCTTGTAATAGGCCGAAGCCATGTCCCAGATGTCGATCTTGAGCTCCAGGCCGAAGGGGCGGAGGACGTCGTTGACGTAGGGTCCGGGCGTGATGATCAGCCTGCTGCCGAAGTAGCGCATATCGCCGCAATGCACGATCACGCCGTTGGCCCTTCCCTCCAGGCCGGTCACCGGGCTGTGATCGCGCAGCGTCACCGCGGTATGCGACGCCGCCACCTGCAGCAGGGTGTGGAGCGTGGCGGGCACGTCGATCATGCCGCCGTATTTCTGCAGGAACCCCACGGTATTCGAGGGCAGGTCCTTGAACGGATAACGCGCCTCGATCTCTGCCCGCGCCAGCGGCTCGTAGGGGATGTGGAGCTGATCCATCACCTCGATCGCCGGGCCGACGCCGCCCTCCTCGGTGGGGAGGTTGGGATTGCCGAACCACAGGCAGCCCTGCTTGCCGACCAGCTGCGTGTCGGTGTAGCTCTGGAGCTGGTCCCATTCGGGGATCGCCTGGAGCACGAGCTTGGACATGTAGGCCTGCGAGTACTGCAGCCGGAATTGTCGTGAGTCTCCGGCGGTGCTCCCCTGCTGGTTGTAGAAGGTGAGCTGCTCGAGCACCAGCACGCTCTTGCCGCGGATCGCGCCCTGCCACGCGGCTGACAGGCCCATCGCCCCTCCACCCAGGATGATCAGGTCGTATTCCTTCTGCTCCTTGCTCATGCCAAGTGCCTCCCGTCCTGTAATCGGCTGCGATCCACGATAGCAGGCTCGGTGCCAGGTTCGGAAGGGCTGATTTCAGGGGCTCTCGCGGGGGTGATGCGGACGATCGACGTGCCGGAGGGAGGCGCCGACATGTCGACGACACGCCGGGAGATGAGGCGTGTCCCGATTCGTCTCCGCCCTGCATTATTTAACCGAGCGCCGACCGCGGGTGCGGTCGGCGCCGGGAGTGTTTCGGATGGCTGGGATTCTAGCTCAGAATCGGGCTCAAGCGGCTTTCGCGTGCGCCTCGGCCCGATCGCGGATGCCCAGCATCATCTTGCGCTCCATGATGAAGTGGATCGGGTCGAAGAAGAGGAACCGGTGCGCGCCGGCGTCGGGACCGCTGTGGGAACGGATGATGAGTCGCGTGGTGTGATCGTCGAGCGGCTCCAGGATGAAGGCCCAGGCGCCGTCTTCGGTGTGGCCGGCACGGGCGAGGGCGGCGAAGCCCTCCAGCGAGACGAGCACCAGATACCGGTTGGGCTCGATCATCGCCACCTTTGCACGGCCGCGGCCGCCGTACCGCGATTGCGGCGTCATCCAGACCGAGTCTCCGAGCGTGAGGGCCGGGAGCTTGGGAATGATGTGGCTCGCATTGCGCATCCTGGCGCCGACGAGATTCTCCAGCCAGGTGTAGCTATAGAAGCCGCCGCGGTCCTGGCCGATCTGGGCGATCCAGCGCCACACCTCCTCGGCAGGGGCGTGGATCGTCATCGCCCGGGTCGCGGTCGACCTCGCGCCCGGGCACAGATCGTCTCCGGGCAGGGCCTTCCCGATCTCCGCGTCCGTGGCGCCCCAATTCAGGAACCAGGGGCGAAGGGCCAGGTCGACGGCGGCGAGAGTCGCCGCACCCGCCGCTGCTGTCGTCAGAGCCGTCCAGGGGAATTTGCGTTCCATGGTGAGACCTCCCGGGCAGGCGTCAGCCCGCCCATCCTCCTCACAATGACAGACGCCCCCGTCCGGAAGCCCCCGCCGGTGGGATGAGGCAGGAGACGTCTTCAGGTGGGAGGGTCGGCCGTCCGTTCGGGCGGGGAGCTCTTCTTTTCCTCCCGCCGTCGTTATTCTCCCGGGAGGCCCAAGAGATCATTAGGCTCCCATTTGTCCATCTGGGACCGGCTCGTGGCAGCCGTTTCGAAGAGCTCCAAGAAGTTTTCGGTTCTGGAACGCGATCTGGAGCGCCCGAAGGTGCTATTGTAGTGGCTTGAAGCTTTGATTGGCGGTCTTCGCGCCTGAGGGAGTTGAGGGCTTGCATACGTTGAGAATACGTACCATGCCGCTCGACGAAAGGAGTCACCATGCGGACCGCGCGAAGCGCGCCTTGGGTTCTCCGTCTCCTGCTGGCCTCTCTCCTCGCTTCGTCCCCCTCCCTTCCTCTGACCGCACAGCCCGCTCCCGAGCCTCGCACGATGCTCCGTCTCGCGGAGGACGGAGGACCGGGGTCGGAGCAGACGGCGGTCGAGGTCGATCTGGCAGCTCTGGACTCCCGGCAGGTCCGGGTGCCTCTTCCGGATGGCCGGGTGTTCGTCGTCGATCGGACCGATCTGGAGGTGCGGGGGGCGGGGGATTTCGCGTGGCGGGGGCGGATCGCCGGGGCTGGTGGGGCGCCCGCGGGCGATGTGGTCCTGACGGTTCGGAACGGCCGGGTCGTGGGACGGGTCATGGTGCCGGGGGCGGCGTACCAGATCGATCCGGTGGCGGGCGGTGAGCATCGGATGTCGAGGATCGATGAGAGCCGGCTCGATTTTTCCGAGAAGCTCGATCTGGTTCGGCTCCCCAAGCTTCTGGCAGATGCGGACGCCCGGGCGCGGCCTGCACCGATTTCCCGCTTCAACGTGATCGCCTTCTATACCGCCGCGGCACGCCAGGGCGCGGGTGGGAGCGAGACGCTCGAGCAGCTCCTCCAGCACGAGGTGGACCTGGCCAACGCCGCCTACGCCAACAGCGACGTCCAGGTCCATCTCCAACTGGCCCACACGGAGGAGACCTCCCGGCCGGAGAATGACGACACGCACAATCTTTTCTGGCTGAAGCACGATCCCTACGTCAACCGGTTGCAGGTGACGTATCAGGCTCCGTTCGTCGCGCTGGTGGTCGAAAACATCGAGGGGGCCTGCGGCATCGCGACCAACATCCTCCGGCCGGACGTGCTCAATGACCGCAAGCAGACGGCTCAGGGCGGTGTGCTGCTCCGGCGGAACTGTGTCGGCGGAGACCGGGTGCTGCTCGCCCACGAGATCGGTCATACGATGGGATGCGAGCACGATCCCGTCTTCGGCTCTCCCCTCTACAACGCCCTTTTCCCGTATGCCTACGGACATTACGTCGACGGCAGCTTCCATTCGGTGATGTCCTACCCGTTCCAGTGCAGGCAGGGCTGTCCGGCCGCCTTGCAGTTCTCCAATCCCGCGGTCCGTTTCGACGGACACCCGACCGGCATCGCCGGCCAGCGGGACAATCACCGCGTGCTCAACATGACGCGGGCCCGCTTCGCCGCTCCGCCGTCGGCCACGCAGCCGTGCCGGACGGACCTCACGTCTCTCTGCCTGGGCGGCGGACGCTTCAAGGTCCAGGTGGACTGGTTCAATGAGAACGACGACTCGATCGGAGTCGGCCGGGCCTTCCAGCGCACGGATGGCTCGGGATTCTTCTCGTTCAGCGATCCGTCGAATCTAGAGCTGATGGTGAAGGTGCTGGACTTCGGGGATACGGTGAAGGTCTTCTACGGTCAGCTCACGGATCTGACCGCCGATCCCCTGGCGAGCGCCGAGGCCTGGAACGCCATCGAGACCGTCATCCTCCACGGGCAGCTCATCCCGCGGGAGTCGCTGGCGGCTCCGGCTCAGCCGCCGTCCGCGGGCAGCTCGATGTAGAACGTCGTTCCGGTGGGCTCGGCGGGCTCGAAGCCGATCCTGCCTCCCATCTTTTCGATGAGCGCCTTGCTGATCGCGAGGCCGAGGCCGGAGCCCTTCTCCTGCTCCCCGGCGGACCGGGGAGCCTTCCCCCGGATGAACCTCTGGAAGACGCGGGCGCGGAGCTCCTTGGGAATGCCCGGTCCGTGGTCGCTGACCTCGACGCGCACCATGCCGTCCCTCTGGAAGGCGCTCAGCCGCACGGATTCTCCCGGGGGGGAGAACTTCAGGGCGTTCGACAGCAGATTGGAGAGGACCTGCTGGAGCCGCTGTGGATCGGCGCGCACGCGGGCGTGGGGGAGCGGGGCGAGCTCGATCCGGACCTCCCGCCGGCTCGCCTGGCCTTCGCTCAGCTCCTGGGCCTGCACCAGCTGCCGGTCGAGGTCCACCGACTCGATGATGAAGGAAGCCCCACCCGACTCGACGCGCTCCAGGTCCAGGAGGTCGTTGAGCAGGTGGACCATCCGTTCGCTGTTGCGCCGGGCCATGTCGAGGAGCCGCGTCCTGTCCGCTTCCGAGAGCTCCTCGCTGCGTCCGGCCAGCAGCTGCAGAGTGCCATAGATCGACGTCAACGGGCTCCGCAACTCGTGGGCCGCCACCTGGACCAGCTCTTTCAACGCCTTTTCGTAACGCCTCTTTTCGGCGGCTTCCCGGGCGAGGTCTGCCTTCAGCCGCGCAGACTTGCCCCGCCATACGAGGATCATCGCGGTCGCCAGGACCGCGAAGACCAGCGCATTCGCGAAGAGCAGGGTCCGGATGTCGGTCAAGCCGTGAAGCTCCCGGTGGAAACGATTACCGCTACTCTAGTACAGGTTCATCGCTCTTGGGGCTCCCCCTCTCCCAGGTGGTCTTGGCGCTAGTACAGCCAGGTCACGCCGAGGTTCACCACCGCCTTCTCGTCCTGATCCCCGTTCAGGTCCTCGACCACCGGGACCTGGACGGAGAGCCGGCCGACCAGGCCGCGGCCGAAGTCGCGGCTGAGCTTCGGGCTGACGTAGAGGAGCCTGCCGCCGGTGTCCGGATCGCTCCCCTCGTCTCCTACCAGGTCGCGGCCGGCGTCGCGGAAGTCGAGGGTCAGGACGCCGTCGAGAGCCGCGGTGATTTTGCGCTCGTAGCCCGCGGTCGCCATGGACACATCGCCGTAGCGGTAGCCGAAGTCGTTGCGGCCCATGCGGCGGAGCTGCACGGAGCCGAACACTGACGAGCTCTGATTCAGGAGATAGAAGCCCGAGAGGCCGCCGAAGACGTCCGTCGAGCCGGTGCCGGGCTGCAGGTGCTCGTCGAGGCGAACGCCACCCTGCCGCAGGTCATTGCGTCCCCAGTTGGTCTTGACGCCGCCCAGGGCCGAGATCCAGGCGCGGCTGCCCATGCCGCCGGAGAACGGCGAGGACCACAGCCGCACCAGTGCGTAGAGCTCCGGGTCGGCGAGGTCGGAGGTCGTGTCGCGCAGGGCGGGCTCGGTCCCTTCGTGCCTCACCACGGCCTCGGTCACCTCGATCTGGCCCGGCTCGCGCAGCGTCCGCGAGCTGTAGGGGATGCGCGCCACGGCGGTCACCCGGTCGGAGAAGGTATAGGAGAGGGCGGTCGTAAAGCGGTCCTCGCTCATCGTCTCGGCGCTGTCTCCGGGACCCTGCTGCTTGTCGAAGCGTTCCCAGTCGAGAGCCACACGGAGCTTGTCCATGGCATAGACATCGGTGCCCAGAGCATTGAAGGTCGGGTCGCCGCAGCGGCACATCGAGCAGGCGCCGGCCGGCCGCGCGATCGTGAGGAGAGACGAAAAAATCAGCAGTGCCGCTGCGAGGCCTGGCCTCCGGCAGCAGCGAAGCTTGACGGACATGGAATGCCTCCTGTTACATCGTCCGGTTCTTCGGTTTCGTCGAGGGACCCGCGCGCCGCGGGTCCGCGGTGCCAGACGATCCGGACGAACCGCGGGGGAGGCGTCGGCGGAGAGACGTCCCATGAGACGCCGCGGGGCTCGCCTTGGACTGGGTCAACGCGCAGGAAGACGAGCCGCCGTGCATACCGCAGTGCGCTGCCGGAGAGGCGACCGGCCGGAGGAAGCAACAGCACCTGCCGGTCTCGCCGCACGAAGGGCATCGCATCCCCTGGCCCGCCGGAAGGAGCGCCACCAGGAGAGCGATGACCACGAGCAGGGCGGTCGCGGGATGCTCTCGCACGGGGAGGATTCTACGCCTGCTCGGCTTGAGGTGGAGTAGGATAAACTTGGAGAGTGACATGACGAAAAGAGAAATGGTCCTTCGAGAGGTGGAGAAGGCTCCGGAGACTCTGCTGGACGAGATCCTCGGATTCGTTCGCCTCCTTCAAGATGCTCCCCGGCGTGAAGCTCTGGAGACGGCATTCGCGAGCGAGCGGGTTCTCGGCAGGGATTGGCTGTCACCGGAGGAGGACGTAGCTTGGCAGGATTTGTGAGAGGCGACGTCGTCGTCGTTCCGTTTCCCTTCTCGGACCTTCGCCAGGCGAGAAGACGCCCTGCTCTCGTGCTTGCCAAGTTGGATGGAGATGACCTGGTCCTCTGCCAGATCACGAGTCAGACTGCCAAGGATCGCTACTCGATCGGCCTGGAGGCAGGAGATTTCTCCCGGGGCGGGCTCAGTCAATCGAGCAGCATACGCCCCAATCGGCTGTTCACGGCGGATCGGGCGATCATCCTCTACAAGGCTGGGGCGGTTCTGACGCGGAAGCTCGAAGAGGTTGTCGAGCAAGTGATCGAGATCCTGCGTAGCTGAGAACCGTCGGCCGAGACCGCCCTGGCGGCTGCCGCCGCGCCCCAGCCGGTATGCGCCTTCGCCCCGTACCCTGCTGACGGTGCCCTGCCGGTCTGCGCTCTCCCCCAAGCTACCACGGACTGCGCCCCGCCGGCCTGCGACCTCCCCCAATCCAGCGCCGGCTCCGCCCAGCGGACCGGTGCTCCGGCCCAATCCTCTGCCAGGTGTCCCCAGCCGATCTGCGGCTGGCCTCCGGGGCTCGGCCTCATGCCCCGGGACACCGGTGCCATGCCCAATCCGGGGGCGTCTCGCACTTCGTCTGGGGAGAGCCGTCGGCGCTCTGAGGAGTGACGCAGATGCGCGGTGCTCCGGCAGCCCTGGCCGGGGGAGCCACGGATCTGGCCGGTGGTCTTCCGCCGTTCTCCTGGGGCACAGCGGTGATCCTGGGGGCGCTCCCGCAGACCGCGAGGGCAGTCTGCCGGTCTGGCAAGCCGGGCTTTCGCCCGGCCGCTCCGGGAAAGCCTTCCCGCCGAGCGGGCATGCAGTGCCTGCTAACGGGAAAGCCTTCTCGTTGAGCAAGAGAGCCTACCCAAGAGTCGCCGAGGGTAGCTTCAGCCGCGCCAGCCTGCTAAACATTCCGCCTCCATTTCGCCACTCACGGAGTAGAGGGCTGCCGTCTCTAGGCATTCCTCTCGGCAATGGAATGCATCCATGAGCCAACGCAACCAGATCGAGGCGGCGATCCTCGAAGCTCTCGCCGGTGGTCCTCAGGCCACGACCGAGCTCGCTGCGACCACCGGCGAGGACAGCCAGGCCATCTACCGCCGATGCCGTCGCCTCGCGGAGCGCGGGATGGTCCGTTCAGCTGGCAAGATCCGGCACCCTTTGACCTTCTGTATCGAATGCCAGGTGGCAGTGACCCGCGACAACTACGCCGAGCATGAGGACCACGAGCTCCGGCGGTCCGGCTATGAGGTCTGCGTCTGGGAGCTCACTGCGCTTCCCTCTCCCTCTCCCTCGTCATCCGGAATCGTGGAGTAGCCTGAGATGAGAAAGAGAGCCTCGACCCTTTTGTCTTTCGCTGATCTGACTTGCCTGTTGTTCATGAGCGTGAGCGGTTGCGGGCCAACGGAGGAAGAGGTTCGTGAGAAGGAAAGGATCCGAATTGAAAAGGAGCGTGCTGCACTCCAGGCAAAGGCACCGGCAAACTTCGAGATGGCTAAAGCTAGCCTCGAACAAGGGGATCTTACGGGGGCCGAGGATTTTCTGAACCAAGTCGCTCAGGCCTACCCTCAGTATCCAGGGCTCGAAGCCCTGGGAGCAGAGATCCAGAAGGCGAAGGAACGGGTTGAACGCGAGGAGCGCGAGCGGCAGGCTGCCGAGAAGGCTGCAGCGGACAAGGAAAGGCGAGCTGGACTCGAAGCGACACTTCGCGAGTCCTTCCTGGATCGTGGGCTCGATATCAAGGTGAGAGTTACGGGAGCGAATCATGACAGGCTGAAGCTTACGTACGTCCTCTTCAGCGATGTCTGGAGCCATCGGATGCAGAAGGAGGGGCTGATCAGCGAATGGTGCGGCATGGGCTTCAAGCGAATCGATTTGACCGACGGCTACGATTGGGCGGTCTACTGGACTTGCAGCTGACGAAATCCTGTTGATGCTTCTTCGGGCGGGCTGGCTGGCTGCCTTGGCCAGGGTGATGACTGGCGAGGCATTGACACCCCAGACTTCACCCAAGACCGGCTTCCTCGAGCAACTCGTCCGCGTTGTACTGGAACGGCGAGACGCCGAAACGTGCCAAGACGTCGAGGAGCTCGGCCCTCGATATTCCAGCGATCTCGGCGGCGCGGCCCTGGGAGACCAGCTTGAGCTCATACCACTTCGCCGCCGCGGCGAGTTTCATCTCTCGGGCGAATCCCTGGGGATCCTGATGGAGCGCGGCCAACGCTCCTTCGGGAACTTCGATTGTCACGCGGACCATCTGGAGCACCTCCTCGTAGCCGTCTCGCTATGCTACAGCAGTCCTCCGCTCTCCACGCGGCTGCTCTGGCGTAGGGTCCTCCTCTGATACACTCCCGCTCCGGCCCCCTCAGGTTGCCCGTGTGTCCGGGGCCTGCCATCCCCCCTCGGGGGAATTCCGTCGTCACCCGTCTCTCGGACAACGTCTCGGAGGAGATTGTCTTGAAGATCCACGAATATCAGGCCAAGGAGATCCTGCGCCGGTACGGGGTCGCCACGCCCAAGGGGCGGGTCACCAGCGATCCGGAGGAGGCGGCGCGGATCTGCCAGGAGCTCGGCGGCCGCTGTGTCGTCAAGGCTCAGATCCATGCCGGCGGCCGTGGCAAGGGCGGCGGCGTCAAGCTCGCCAAGTCGCCCGAGGAGGCCCGCGAGCTGGCGTCGAAGATCCTCGGCATGCAGCTCGTCACCCACCAGACCGGCCCCGAAGGGCAGCTCGTCCGCAAGGTCTTGATCGAGGAGACCGCCGACATCGCCCAGGAGCTCTACGTCTCGATCACCCTCGACCGCGCCCAGGGCAAACCCGTGGTGATGGCCTCGGCGGCCGGCGGCATGGACATCGAGGAGGTCGCTGCTACCCATCCGGAGAAGATCTTCCGGCGGAGCATCGATCCGCATCTCGGCGTCCTGCCGTTCCAGGCCCGTGCCGTGGCCCGCGGTCTCGGTCTCAAAGGGCAGACCGCGGCGAAGGCGGCCAAGCTCGTGACCGGTCTGGTAAACGCCTATCTCGCCACGGACGCGTCGCTCGCCGAGATCAACCCGCTGATGGTCACCGGCGCGGGCGACGTGATGGCGCTCGACGCCAAGCTCAACTTCGACGACAACGCCCTCTTCCGCCACCCGGACATCGTGGAGATGCGGGACTTGGACGAGGAGAACCCGATGGAGGTCGAGGCGTCCAAGTTCAACCTGAACTACATCAAGCTCGACGGCAACATCGCCTGCATGGTCAACGGCGCCGGCCTCGCCATGGCGACCATGGACATCATCAAGCTCTATGGCGGCGAGCCGGCCAACTTCCTCGACGTGGGCGGCGGCGCCAGCCAGGAGGCGGTGAAGAACGCGTTCCGCCTGCTGGTCTCCGATCCCAATGTGCGCGCCGTGCTGATCAACATTTTCGGCGGCATCGCCCGCACGGACCGCATCGCCCGCGGGGTAGTCAACGCTCTCGAGGAGCTCGGCGGAGTAGAGATCCCGGTGGTGGTCCGGCTGGAGGGGACCAACGTGGACGAGGGACGGCGCATCCTGCGCGAGGCCCCATTCCATTTCATTGTGGCCGAGCAGATGGCCGACGCCGCCGAGAAAGTGGTGGCCGCCGCGAAAGGAGGGGCGTGAGCCATGGCGATCTGGTTGAACAAGGACACGCGCCTTCTGGTGCAGGGGATCACCGGGAAGGAAGGGACGTTCCACGCGCTCGGCTGCCGCGAGTACGGCACCCAGGTGGTCGCCGGCGTCACTCCCGGCAAGGGCGGCGAGACGGTCGAGGGCATCCCGGTGTTCGATTCGGTCGCCGAGGCCCGCGCGGCCACCGGGGCCAACGCATCGATGATCTTCGTGCCGCCGCCGTTTGCCGCGGACGCGATCATGGAGGCCGCGGACGCCGGGATCGAGCTGGTCGTCTGCATCACCGAAGGCATCCCGGTGAACGACATGATCAAGGCCAAGGCTTTCCTGCGCGACCACCCCACGCGGTTGATCGGGCCGAACTGCCCGGGGATCATCACGCCGGGGCAGGCCAAGATCGGCATCATGCCGGGGCACATCCACCGGCCGGGCACGATCGGCGTGGTCAGCCGCTCGGGCACGCTGACCTACGAGGCGGTCTGGCAGCTCACCCGGGTGAATCTCGGCCAGTCGACCGGCGTGGGCATCGGCGGCGATCCGGTCAACGGCACGAGCTTCCTCGACGTGCTGCAGGCGTTCGCCGCGGACCCCGAGACGGAAGGGGTGATCATGATCGGCGAGATCGGCGGCAGCGCCGAGGAGCAGGCGGCGGCTTGGATCAAGGAGAACATGCAGAAGCCGGTGGTCGGCTTCATCGCCGGCCGTACCGCGCCGCCGGGACGCCGCATGGGGCACGCGGGAGCGATCATCTCCGGCGGCAAGGGGACGGCGGCGGAGAAGTTCGCGGCCCTGCGCGAGGCGGGGATCCACGTGGTCGAGTCGCCGGCGGAGATGGGAGAGGCGATGGCGAAAGCCCTCACCCCCGGCCCCTCTCCCACAAGTGGGAGAGGGGTGTAGGTTTGTCCCGCTTGTTCCCGGATTGATCTAACCTTCTCCCCTCTCCCGCTCGCGGGAGAGGGGCTGGGGGTGAGGGTCTACGGCGGCGATGGAGCCAATGGAATTGATGGATACCCTCCGCATCCCCGGCAACGGCTGGCTGGTCCTCCTCGGAGGCGGCGAGTTCAGCTTCGGCGATACGATCGACGCGGATTTCGTCTGGCTGGACAAGGTGCCTCCGGGGCCGATCGGGTTCATCCCGGCGGCGAGCGGATCGAACGACTACCCGAAGCATTTCGGGGAGTACATGCGCGAGCAGTTCGACCGCGAGCTGGAGGTCATCCCGATCTACCGGCCGCGCGACGGCCGCCGGGGGAGGAACGCGGAGCGGATCGCGGCGGTCCCCGCGGTGTACATCGGCGGCGGGGTGACGGACCACCTCCTGGAGGCGATCCTGGAGACTCCCGCCGCCGAGGCGCTCGCCCGGAAGCTCCGGGAGGGCGGTATGGTGGTGACCATCGCCGCCGCGTCGCAGGCCGCCGGCCGGTGGGCCAAGAGCTTTGTCCCGGGCAAGAGCCTCCCCGGCTTCGGCTGGCTCCCTGACGGGGTGGTCGAGCCGAACTTCGATCCCGGCCACGACCGCCGGCTCCGCCGGCTGCTCGCGGCGGACGGCGTCCAGTGGGGTCTGGGCATTCCCGCGGAATCGGCGGTCCTCCTCGGGCCCGACGGGGCGATGGAGGTCGTCGGGACGGTCTTCCGTGTGGTAGGAGCGAATGGAGATCTGGAAGTCCTGGGCGAGACGTGATTTACCTTCTTACATCACTCCAGCCCGAAACAGAGAAAGATAGCTATTATAGAAGAGAGGAGAGAAGCTCGATGGAGAGGACTCTGGCGATTCTCAAGCCGGACAGTGTCGCGGCCGGCAGTGCTGGCAGGATGATTGCAAGATTACAGGAAGAAGGTTTTGCAGTTCTCGGGATCAAAATGCTTCGGCTGACTGAAACTCAGGCGCGTGCGTTCTACGAGGTGCACAAGGAGCGGCCGTTCTACGGCAGCCTGGTGGAGTTCATGACGAGCGGACCGGTGATGCCGATCGCCCTGGAGCGCGAGAACGCGGTGGCTCATCTCCGCGAGGTGATGGGGGCCACGGACGTGGCGAAGGCTGCGCCGGGGACGCTCCGCAATCTGTTCGGCACGAGCATCGAGCGCAACGCGATCCACGGCAGCGACTCGCCCGAGAATGCGGGCATCGAGCTGTCGTTTTTCTTTTCCCGCGCCGAGCTGTTGGCGGCGCAGTAGGACGGGAGCGGGCCATGGTCTATCGAGCTCCAGAGGCGGCTCCCGAGAGTCAGATCGCGGAAGAGAGGCGTGGCCGGATCATCGGCCGCTTCTGCCTGGTCTGCGGCAGCACCTATCCCCTGCACCGGGGACGGCATACGGGCAAGCCGGTGTCCGGCAAGGACCATATCGCCTCTCCCTGTGCGCATGAAGGGGAGCTCTTCGAGCCCGGCGCTCCCTGGTGGGAGCCGGCCGTCGAGGTGCTGCCGCTCCCGCCGGCTCCGCCGGTGGAGGCCCCGGCGGGAGCCCCGGCGAAGGCCTAGCCGTCGAGAGGCGTCCCCTCCGCCTTCCGCGATCCTCCGCCCCGCGAGGGGCTTTTCTTTGAGGCTCCGCCTTTTGGGTGGCCTCGGGAGGTGATGGTGGAGATCGATGCCTTGATGCGACGGTCACGGGCTGCTGCTGCGCCTTCGGGCTTTTCTCTCCTGTCGCGGCGGCTGGGCGAGCTCGCCGCTCCGCTCCTTGCCGAGCGCCGGGCCGCCCGGGCGGGCTTCGGGATGGCGGCGGGGGTGCTGGCCGGGCTCGCCGGCGGTTGGGCCGCGCCGGCGCTCGGCGGCTGCGCCGGCGTGCTGTTCGGATGGCCGGGGATCGCCGCTTTCGGCCTGGCCTGTTTTCTCACGGCTGAAGGGCTGCGGCCGGATGTCCTCGCCGCCTTTGTCGCCGCGGCCGCGGCGACGGCTCCCGGAGTCGCGATCTATCTGACCTTCCGCTCGGTCCCGGACCTCGGGCGGGGCCTGCCCAATCTGCGCTCCCATCTCTGGCTGCTCGGCAGTGGTCTGCTGGGCGGTCTCGCCGGTGGGTTGCTGATGGCTGCGGCGGCGAACGGCCCGGCATTCCAGGCTTTCTGGAATCAGGCGGCAGGGACGCTGACCGGCGTGGTGCTGCTGGGGCCGCCGGTCCTCCTGGTTGCCGATCGGTTCTTCCGCCTCTGGATGGTGTCCATCCCCGCCGAGCTCCCGGCTCGCCGGTCGCGCCGGCTGGGCCTCGCGCCGGAGACGATCCAGCCGCGCGGCGATGAGACGATGAGGGTCGCGCCCGCGAGACGCCGGCTGGAGATCGGCCACGCGCTCCTGATCGGCGCGGCGGTGGTTGTCGGTCTGACTCTGGTCGCGGTGCCGGTCTCCCGGTTCCTGCCGCAGAGCGGGCCCTGGATCCTCCTGGTCTATCTGGTGCCGATCCTCGGCGCGGCGCTCGACTACGGGATGCGCGGCGGCATCCTCGCCTCTTCGGCGAGCGGGATCATCTATCTCGTGGGCCTGAGCGGCCTGGCCGCGCTGACCGGCGGTCCAGGGACCGACCTGTGGGTCTCTGCCGCGGACTTCGTGATCCTGTCTCTCGCCGGCGCCTTCGTCGGCGAGTCCCGCGAGGCCGAAGCGCAGACGCGCGACGAGCTGATGGATGCCAACCGGCTGCTGCGGCACGACCTCTTGAATGTGGCGCTGGCCCTGACCCAGGCGGTCGAGGCGAAGGACTCCTACACGGAAGGGCACCTCCACCGGGTGAGCGAGTACGCCGTGACGGTCGGGAGCCGGCTGGGTCTGCGCGGGCACGATCTGGAGATGCTCCATTTCGCGAGCCTCCTCCACGACATCGGCAAGATCGGGATTCCCGAGCACGTGTTGGGGAAAGAGGGGCCGCTCGACGAATTCGAGGCCGAGGTGATGAAGCGGCACCCGGCGATCGGCGCCCGGATCCTGGAGAGGCTCGACCTCTTGAAGGATGCCGCGCCGATCGTCCTGCACCACCAGGAGCGCTACGACGGGGACCTGAACGCGACCTATCCCGGCTATCCCGGCGGGTTGCGAGGGGAGCGCATCCCTCTCGGAGCGCGGATCGTTGCGGTGGTGGATGCGTTCGACGCCATGACCACGGACCGGCCCTACCGTGCGGCGCTCTCGGTGGAGCAGGCCATCGAGGAGCTCCGCAACCAGCGCGGGCGGCAGTTCGATCCGAGGGTGGTGGATACCTTCCTGCAGGTCCTGGCCGAGCAGCAGTGGCGGCGGATGGGGTCGGGGGAGTGGATTCGGGGCTGACGCCCGGCGCCGAGGCCCTGGAACGCCATGTGCGCGAGGTGCGGGGCTGCCGCCGCTGCCCGACGGTCGAGCCGCCGCCGATCATCGCGCCTCCGGAGGTCTGGCCGCGCGTCATGCTGGTCGGGCAGGCGCCGGGGCCGAAGGAGCGGGACGTCGGCCGGCCGTTCGCGTTCACGGCCGGGGCGCGCCTGTTTTCCTGGTTCGCCCGCCTCGGAGCGACCGAGGAGGAATTCCGCCGCCGGGTCTGGATCTGTGCGGTGATCCGCTGCTTTCCCGGCCGCGCGCCGCAGGGGGGCGACCGGCCCCCCGGTCCGCTCGAGCTGGCCAACTGCGCGCCGTTCCTCGAAGAAGAGATCCGCCTCCTGCGTCCGCTGACGGTGATCGCGGTGGGCCAGCCCGCGATCGCCAAGTTCCTCCCCGAGCCCGCTCCGCTCCAGGACCGGGTGGGGCAGATCTTCCAGGTGGAGCGCGATGGCCATGCGATGGAGGTGATCCCGCTGCCCCACCCTTCCGGGCGGAGCACCTGGCTCGTGCGGCCGGAGAACCAGGAAAGGCTCGACCGGGCGCTCGCGCTGCTGGCGGGGACGCAGGGGTGGCGGGAGACGTTCGCCTCCTCCCGCTCAGAGTTAGAATAAAGACCATGACGACAGAGCAGGTGATCCTCGACCGGTTCAGGTATCGGTGTCATATCGCGGGCAGCGTCCAGCCCGGCTATGGGATGCGCGCGCAGGCGATCCGCTATGGGCAGCCGGAGCACCCCGGCGTGGATATCGATGCGGGGCTCGCGGCCATGGTGGAGAAGGGGTGGCTCAAGCAGAACCCGGCCGGGACCTGGTATTACCTCACGCCCGACGGAGCCGAGCAGGTGAAGGCGCTCCGCCCTACCGCCTGATTTCCAGCCCCGCCGGCCGCAGCGCCCGCTCGACCCAACCCAGGGCGCCGTCCACCAGGAGCGCCAGGGCGGCGGCGGGGATGGCTCCCGAGAGGATCAGGTTCGTATTGGCGAGCTGGAGGCCGGTCACGATCGGCTCGCCCAGGCCGCCGGCTCCGATGAAGGCGGCCAAGGTCGCGGTGCCGACGGTGATCACCGCGGCTGTGCGGATGCCCGCGAGGATGACCGGCGCGGCGAGCGGCAGGCGGACGAGCCGCAGCACCTGCCCGGGCGTCATGCCCAGCGCGGTCGCGGCTTCGACCGCCCGCGGATCGGCGTCGCGCACTCCCGTGTAGGTGTTGCGGACCATCGGGAAGAGCGCATAGAGCCAGAGCGCCGCGAGGGCGGGGACGATCCCGATCCCCAGGAAGGGGACGAAGAAGGCCAACAGGGCGAGGGACGGCACGGTCTGGAAGAGGCCGAGGAGGCGGATGACCGTCTCGGCGCCGCGCCGGGTGCGCTCCAGCAGGAGCCCGAGGGGAATCGAGACGAGGATGCCGAGCGCGAGGGCGAGCGCGGAGAGGGTGAGGTGCTCCAGAGTGCGCCGGCCGATGGCGCGCCGCTCCGCCCAGAAGGTCGCGAGAAGGCCGGACGCCGGGCGGGCCTCCTCGGGGGCGGTCTCTACCTTATTGATAAGGCCGAGCTCGCGCAGGGCGTCGCGGGCCACCACGGCCTCGCTCTCCCCCTTCTCCTGAAGCCGGAAGTTCAAGGCCCGCATCCGGTCCTCGTCGAAGGCGCCGGCCAGGAGGCCGAGCACCGTCCCCACCTCCGGATGGCGGGCGAGCGTGGCGCCGCGGACGAGGGGCGCCGCGTCATAGGGCGGGAAGAAGTGCTTGTCGTCGTCCAGCACCACGAGGTGGTAGCGCAGGAGGCGGGCGTCGGTCGTATAGGCGTCCATGGCATCGATCCGGCGGTCGCCGGCCGCCTGGTATTGCAGGGCCTGCTGGAGAGGCTGGACCGAGGCGAAGCGCAGGCCGTAGGTCCGCTCGAGCCCGAGAAGGCCGTCCTCGCGGCCGACGAACTCGTGGCCGAAGCCGCCGCGCAGGCGCCCGGAGATGCGCGCCAGGTCGGAGATCGTCCGCAGCTTCTCGCGCTCCGCCAGCTCCTGGGGCACGGCGATCTCCCAGGAGTTCTCGAAGCCGAGAGGGGCGAGCCACCAGAGGTCCCAACGCGACAGGAACTCGGCCCGCACGCGGCGCAGGGTCGCGGTGGCATCGCCCGCCGCCTTCTCGTTGAGGATGGAGACCAGGCCGGTGCCGGTGTACTCGGGATAGACGTCGATCGAGCCGGTCTTCAGGGCTTCGAAGCACACCTGAGTGCCCGCGAGGCCGAGCCGGCGCTCGACCGCGAGACCCGTCCGCGCTTCGAGGAGCTGGGCGAACATCTCGGCGAGGAGGCGGCTCTCCTCGAAGTTCTTCGAGCCGATGACGATGCGGTCCGCGGCGCGGGCGGGGAGGGGGAGGAGGAAAAGAAGAAGCAAAAGCCCCACCGCCCGGACCTCACCCCCTGGCCCCCTCTCCCATCGCACACCCCCCAACCGGGAGAGGGGGAACCCCCTCCCTCTCAAGAGCAACGTCTTTTGGGTGGTGGCGTCCCCTCTCCCGGGGGATGGGTGTGCGATGGGAGAGGGGAATGAGGGGTGAGGTCTCATTCCAGCAGCTCCCGCACATAAGGGTCCGCCGGCCGCTCCCGGAGCTCTTCGGCCGGACCGAGCTGCAGGAGACGTCCTCTGCGCATGACACCGATGCGATCTGCCAGGCGGAAGGCCTCTCCGAGGTCGTGGGTCACCAAGACCATGGTCTTCGGCAGACGGGCACGGAGGTCGAGGAACTGGCGGTGGAGCTCGTGGCGGGTCAGGGTGTCGAGGGCTCCGAAGGGCTCGTCGAGGAGGAGGATCGGGGGATCGGCGGCGAGGGCGCGGGCGAAGGCGACCCTCTGGCGCTGGCCGCCGGAGAGCTCGGCCGGGTAGCGCCCGGCGTGGACTGCGGCTGAAAGCCCGACCAGCTCCAGCATCTCGCGGGCCCGTTCGCGCCGCCGCATCGCATCCCAGCCCAGGAGGCGCGGCACCAGCTCGACGTTCTTCTGCACCCGCCAATGCGGAAGGAGACCGCCGTCCTGGGGCACGTAGCCGATCCGCCGCCGCAGCGCGAAGGGATCGGCCTCGGCGACCGGGAGACCTTCGACGCGCACCGTTCCGGAGGTCGGCTCGGCCATACGGTTGAACATCCGCAGGAGCGTGGTCTTGCCGCTGCCGCTTTCGCCGACCAGGGCCACGGTCTCACCCGCCGCGACCGCCAGCGAGACGTCCGCGAGGGCAGCCGTGCCGTCGGGGTAGGTCTTGGAGACGGCGGTGGTTTCCAGGGCGGGGGCGGGCATTGGGGGAGTCTATCGCGCGGTGCTACCATCGCCCCCACCATGAGACGAGAGCACCTGCGGTTTCCGGGCGCCCACGGTGGACTGCTTGCCGGCCGCCTCGAGAGCCCGGTTCCCGAGCCGACCGCCTATGCGCTGTTCGCCCATTGCTTCACCTGCTCGAAGGACTTGAAGGCGGCCGGGTGGATCTCCCGCGCCCTGGTCGACCGCGGGATCGCGGTCTTCCGTTTCGACTTCACCGGCGTCGGCGAGAGCGAGGGGGACTTCGCGGCGACCAACTTCTCGTCGAACCTGGAAGACCTCGTGGCGGCGGCCGACTTCCTGCGCAGCCGCTATCAGGCTCCCGGGCTCCTCGTCGGGCACAGTCTGGGCGGCACGGCCGTCCTTGCCGCCACGGAGCGCATCCCGGAGGCCCGGGCGGTGGCCACGATCGGCGCGCCGAGCGGCACCGAGCATCTGCGCGGCACCCTGATCCGCCTCTCGCCCGAGCTGGAGGCCCGCGGCGAGGCCGAGGTCGACCTCGGCGGAGCGCACCGGTTCCACATCCGCAAGGAGCTGCTCGACGACTTGGCCGAGGACCACCTCCAGGGCGTCCTCCACAGGCTCCACCGGCCCCTCCTCCTGTTCCACTCGCCGGTGGACAACACGGTCGGCATCGAGCACGCGCACCGTCTGTTCGAAGCGGCCAAACATCCCAAGAGCTACATGTCGCTGGGGATGGCCGACCACCTCCTGTCGCGCGAGCGGGACGCCCGCTACGTCGGCGAGATCCTGGCGGCCTGGGCGGGGCGATGGCTGGAGGGCGACCTGCCGGAGGTCGAGGTCCTGCCCGAGCCCGGAGAGCAGGGCGAGATCCTGGTCGCCGAGGTCGAAGGCTATGCCCAGAGGATCGTCGCCCGCCGGCACCGCCTGACCGCGGACGAGCCGGTCGAGATGGGAGGGACCGATACCGGGCCGAGCCCGTACGAGCTCCTGATGGCCGGCCTCGGAGCGTGCACCTCGATGACCGTCCGCATGTACGCCAACCGCAAGGGACTGCCGCTGGAGGGGGTGCGCGTGCGCCTGCGCCATGGGAAGGTCCATGCCCTCGACTGCGCGCACTGCGAGACCAAGGAAGGGAAGATCGACCGCATCGAGCGGATCGTCGAGGTCCTCGGCCCGCTCACCGACGAGCAGCGCGCGCGGCTGCTCGAGATCGCGGACAAGTGCCCCGTCCACCGGACGTTGACCTCCGAGATCGACATCGCGACCCGGCTGGGGTAGCCCGTCCTCTCCAGAGGCCAAGGCTTCGACCGCCTCGTCTCCCGCAGAGGACGAGGTCCCGTCCTCATCGGCGGCTATCCGGCGCAAACCGCTGAAAACAATCAGCCTGCCCCCTCCCCGCCTTCCTGGCACGGATCGTGGAATCGAGAGGAATTGACGAGTCAATCGGGAACCAAAGGCGAACAGACCCATGCATCACAACCACCAGAGAAGCCGCTCCGAGTTGACCCACCTGGTGGGCTCGCACGACTGGTTCCGACGGACAGAAATCCTCTCCCTCCGGTGCCGGGGCGGGTACTAAGCCCTCCGCCCGCCCTGGCCCTCTTTTTTTCCTCACGATCGCGGATTGGTGGCTGGAGCCCCGGAACCGGGGCTTCGGGCGCGCCGTTTCCCGCCGTTTCCATATAATGGTCCCTGTGAGCGAAGCGAACGAGGTGGAGCCGCGGATCGTCCCGCGGTCCGAGCACCCGATCTCCCGCAGAGACATCAGCTCCAACGCTCTCAAGGTTCTGTATCGCCTCCACAACGGCGGCTATCTGGCCTACATGGTGGGCGGGAGCGTGCGCGACCTGATGCTGGGCCGCAGGCCCAAGGACTTCGACGTCGGCACCAGCGCCAAGCCGAACGAGATCCGCCGCTTGTTCAGCAACTCGCGGATCATCGGCCGGCGCTTCCGGCTGGTCCACGTGTACTTCCACGACGGCACCACGGTCGAGGTCTCCACTTTCCGGCGCAATCCGGACCCCGAAGAGCAACGCGGCGCCCCAGGCGAGCTGCTGATCACCAGCGACAACACCTACGGCTCCCCCCGCGAAGACGCCTTCCGCCGCGATTTCACGATCAACGCCCTGTCCTACAACATCGCCGACTTCTCGGTCATCGACTGGACCGGCGGGATCGACGACCTGGAGCGCAAGCTGATCCGGGCGATCGGCGACCCGGATGTCCGCTTCCAGGAGGATCCGGTCCGGATGCTCCGCGCCTGCGAGTTCGCCGGCCGCCTCGGCTTCGGCATCGAGCAGCGGACCCAGGAAGCCATCCACCGCCACCGCAAGGAGCTGGACAAGGCCTCGCCGGCCCGCATCACCGAGGAGATCGCCCAGCTGTTGCGCTGCGGCCGTGCCGGCGCGGCGATGCAGTGGATGCTGGACCTGGGGCTCCTGGAGGTGATCCTTCCCGAGGCCTATGCCATGCTCGCCGCCGGGCAGAGGGGCCTCGGCGACTTCGGCCAGATCCTGCCGGTCGTCGACGGGATGGTCGCCGAAGGGCGGGAGCTGCCCGACTCGGCTCTCCTTTCCGCGGTCCTCCTCCCCAAGGTCATGCTGCGGCGGGACGACATCGAGGCGCTGGACCGCAAGCCGATGGGTCGCGCGGACATCGAGGTCATGGTCCAGGAGGAGATCCAGCCCTTCCTCGCCCGCTTCACGGTCTCCAACTTGAAGTCGCTGCAGATCACGCAGGCCCTGATCGGATTCCAGCGCCTGTGCGAGCCTGGCTGGAAGCTCCCGGATCGGGTGCGGCTGGCCCGCAAGGCCTGGTTCAACGACGCGCTGCTGTTGTTCGAGATCCTCACCGCGGCGACCGGAGAGGGGCGCGAGGCGCTGGCCGAGTGGCAGACGGCCGCGCGCCGCCGGCCGCCGCTCAAGGCTCCGGCGGATTCCGAGGCGCGCCCGCGGCCTCGCCGCCGGAGGCGCCGCCGGGCTCCGGCGCCCACGGCATGATAGGGTTCGTCCGAGCTTCCAAGAGGAAAAACATGGCTTGGTTTACCGATTTCTGGTTTTCTGATTTCTATAGGGCCGCAGTGGGCAAGAAGGCGGTGATGGCCATCACCGGCATCATCCTCTTCGGCTTCATCCTGATCCACATGGTCGGCAACCTCCACCTGTACGAGGGATCGCACGAGGTGGTGGTCGACGGCCAGCGGCAGATGGTTCCCTACATCGACGAATACGGCACCTTCCTGCGCCAGGTGGGAGCCCCCGCCATCCCGCCGCACGTCGCGCTGTGGGTCGCGCGCCTGGTGCTGCTGGCCGCGGTCTTCCTGCACATGTGGGCCGCGTGGCAGGTCACGCGGATGAGCAACGACGCGCGGCCGTCTCGCTACGAATACAGGCAGGCGATCCACACCACCTACGCATCGCGCACGATGCGCTGGGGCGGCGTGATCATCCTCCTCTTCGTCATCTTCCACATCCTGCATTTCACGACAGGAACTGTCCATCCCGACTTCGTCAAGCACGTAGAGCCAAACGGGATCGAGGTGGTCGACGTCTACCACAACGTGGTCACCGGGTTTCAGCCCAGATATTGGTACGTCTCCCTGTTCTACATCGTGGCGCAGGTGGCCCTCGGGTTCCACCTCTACCATGGGCTGTGGAGCCTCTTCCAGTCGCTGGGGTGGAACCATCCGCGGTTCAACAGCTGGCGCAACGGCTTCGCCCACGCCTTCGCCTGGATCGTCACCCTCGGCAACATCTCTTTCCCGGTCGCCGTGCTGACCGGCCTGGTCCGCTAGGAGCCGTCATGAAGCTGGAGAGCAAGACCGTATCCGGCATCCTGGACAGCAAGACTCCGCCGGGTCCCCTGGAGAGCAAGTGGGAGGGCCACAAGGGGCACCTGCGCCTGGTCAATCCCAACAACAAGCGCAAGTTCTCGATCATCGTCGTCGGCTCCGGCCTGGCCGGCGCCTCGGCGGCGGCGAGCTTCGGCGAGCTCGGCTACAAGGTGAAGTGCTTCTGCTTCCAGGACAGCCCGCGCCGCGCCCACTCGATCGCCGCGCAGGGCGGCATCAACGCGGCCAAGAACTACCACAACGACGGAGACAGCGTCTTCCGTCTGTTCTACGACACGATCAAGGGCGGCGACTTCCGTTCCCGGGAATCCAACGTCTACCGCCTCGCCGAGATCTCGGTGCGCATCATCGACCAGTGCGTGGCCCAGGGCGTCCCCTTCGCCCGCGAGTACGGCGGCCTCTTGGACAACCGCTCGTTCGGCGGCGCCCAGGTGGCGCGCACGTTCTATGCCCGCGGCCAGACCGGCCAGCAGCTCCTGCTCGGCGCCTACCAGGCGCTCTG
>Ga0137375_10000272_pt1 | contig 52314 bp, 59 predicted proteins | sample SagtaG_24_FD_104936 | JGI IMG/M metagenome (GOLD analysis project Ga0137375, IMG submission 104936) | Vadose zone soil microbial communities from Sagehorn Ranch, Mendocino, California, USA - Sage1_R_113_16 metaG | ecosystem: Environmental > Terrestrial > Soil > Vadose zone | place: USA... | reverse complement strand
GTTCGCGTCGGGGCCAACAATCTTCGTGGGGGGCGCGAGTCAGTTCCGCGCGCCGCGGCTCGAGTTGCATGACCTACACAGGACGCGCAGCGGTCCGAGCGGGGCGCCACCACGGGCGAGCGGTCTGATGTGGTCGGCGGTGAGGTCGCGCGTGCTGCCGCACTGGGCGCAGTACGGGTGGAGCGCGATCGCCTGCCGTGCGCGGCTCTGGTGTTGGCTGCCGTAGCCCCGCTCGGTTGTGCTGCCTCGCCGTCGACGATCGCAGACGCCGCAGCGGGAGCCTCGCGTGCGGGTGCCGCAGTCGAGGCAGCGTGTGGTCAGAGCCATCCGAGCGGGGGTGTGTGGCGAGGGCCATACCAAGAAACGATCGGCACGCCTTCGGGGTTCGTCGGCCCCCGAACGCGCTACCCTGTTTTCCATCAGCGCGCCGAGGAGTTTGAGGACAACGAGAACGCTGATCGCAATCATCGCAACCATTGCGGCCACGCTGGCGCTTGCGGGCGCGGCTCGGGCAGAGATGCCGCAGAACCGCGGTGGGCCCGAGGTCACCGGCCGCGCGGCCATTGGATGGGGCGTGGTCGGGCACAACGGCACGTGGCTCTATGACGACGGGACCGCCTGCGGGCCCGAATGCGAATACACGTTTGCATGGGAGCGATGCGACGCGCGCGGCTGCAACGCGATAGTCGGCGCGACGAGCCGCGTCTACAAGGTCCGTGCGGTGGACGTTGGTTACCGATTCCGCGTCATCGTCACCACGACGAAGTACGACTGCGGCAACTGGAACTACGCTGAGGGGACGCAGGAGTGCCATTGGGTGAGGCGAGCTGCGGCATCCCCGCAGACGTCAGTCGTTCCGAAGCCGAACGTCAAGACAAAGCCGAAGAAGAAGAAACGGCCCCGCGGCTAGTACGCAGCGCCCCTAGCGCGGCCCTGTGCGAGTTGCAGCTCCGGCAGGCGGTGCGGAAGTCGTTGATCGTCGCGCTAGCGAAGCCCGTGGACTTCGTACGCGCGAATCGCGCGGCGGAACCCCTTTAACTCCAGCTCGCCAACGGGAGTCGAGTCGACCGCCTCTTCTACAGCCGCGAAGACGCGTTGGCCGATCAGGATCTGACCGTCCGTCGCGCTCGTGCTCAGCCGGGAGGCGAGGTTCGTGACCGGCCCGAGCGCTCCGTAGTCATAGCGGCCTTCAAAGCCGATGCGGCCAAGCGTCGCGTAACCGGCTTCGATTCCGATCCCGAGACCGAGTTCGGTGCCGCGCTTTCGCCACCCGTGCGCCAGCTCGCCGAAACGCTCTCGGGCGGCGACGGCGAGCCGGATCGCTTGGAGCTCGTGTTCTTCGACAGCCAGCGGGTCGTTGAAGAACACCATCACGCCGTCCCCGGCGAAGTGCTCGAGTGTCCCGTCATGCGCTGGGATTAGCTCGCCGAGCGTTTTGTGGTACGCACGGAGCACGTCGAACAGCTCTTCGGGAGCAGCGGTTTCGGCGAAGGCGGTGAAGCCGCGAAGGTCGCAGAAAAGGCAGGAGATGTAGGCGCGGTGCCCCGCGAGCAGCTGCTCCCCATCCTTCGAGGAGATCAACTTCGCCACCTGCGGGGAGACAAATCGCGAAAGTTCGGTCCGCTGCCGTTCGACGGCTTCGATCAGGCGCGCATTTGCGATCGCGATCGCGGCCTGATTGGCGAATGTCTGGAGGAGCCCGATTTCATCGTCGGTGAACGGCCGCGGCTCTGCGCGCACGACGACCACGGCGCCGATCAGATCGTCTTCGACCATCACCGGCGCGCCAAGCATCGATCGAAACGGGCGTGGCCCTGGGTAGGCGTACTCTGGATCGTCCAGGATGTCGGGGATGTGAATCGTGCTCCGCGTCAAAGCGATGCGGCCGGCCATCGTCGTGCGGTCGACGGCATGCGGATGCTGGCTGTCGTACTGAGCAGCCTCGGCACCTCCTTCGTGGGCGACCGAATGGAGCAGTTCGTCCTCAAGGAGCCAGAGCGCACCCGTGTCCGCCTCGCACAGTCGCCGGCACGCCGCGACGACCTCGTCGAGAACTGCCTGTAGCCCTGCCGAGCGGGCGATTGCCCGGAGGACGCCGCTGAGCGCGCGCTGCTGCTCGCGAAGGCTCTGGACCTCCCGGGCGAATTCGGAAGCGTCGTCAGTTGCTCGCGCCACTCGCGTACTGATTCTGACGCCTAAACGTCCACCGCCTGCAGCTTTCGAGATGGACGAGCGCGTTACGGGCCCGCTGTCCCTCGCGCGCGTGTGAGCCCGCGCACACGCCTAGCGCGCGCCCGCGGGTGCGGGCGGGGCAGTTCTAGTCAGTCGGCGGCGGAGGAACTCGCGCGTCCATTTTCTCGGCGAAGCCGCGCGCGTCCTCCTCGGTCACACCCGGTCGGCTCAAATCGAGGGTAAACATCTGGACGAATTTCCCGGTTCGCTAGCACGCTGCGAACCTGATCGCATTCGCCGCGATCACCTGCTGGGCGGACAGCGACGAGATTGCGCTCACGGACGCGGTCAACGCACTTGAGCTCGCCCTCAACAAGGCGATCGAGCGGCACGCCGATTCCCCGTGACCCAGGTCGCCGTGTTGAGGTCGCGAACGACGAAGCGCCCCGAAGGGCGCCACGCCGGCTGATTTTCTCCCCGCGCATCGACCGATCGTCCGTCCGCTCATTCGCCCGCGCTCCGTGCGGCAGTCCCGCAGGCGCTCTCTCGCGAGTCGCGTCGCCGCTCGCAGTCGCTCCCCCGGCTCACGAGACGCTGACGAACCCGCGCCGCCGCTAGGGCGGCTACAGCGCTGGCTCGCGCGCCTCCTTGGGGATGCACGGTGACCGAGCCGGAACGCGTCACCCTCGACGACGTCAACACCATCGCCGCGGACCCTGGCGCCGAGGCTGTTGAATCTTCGGCGAAGGCTGGAGGGTGAACTGCCGCTCACGTGTGTTGAGTGCGGTGCGACGAGCGATGAGGGCGCCGGCTGGAAGACGTACGTGGTGGACGAGGCCGCGGGCGAGACCGCGACCTACTGCCCCGACTGCCCGCAGGAGGAGTTCAGCGATGCCTAGGGGCGCGGCGGTGGTCCCGTACGACGGTAAGCGCGGCCGCGTCTGGCGGGTGAAGTACGTCGACGCGAGCGGTCGGAAGGTGATGGAGACGGTCGGCGCCGAGCGGGACGGCGTCACGCGCAAGAAGGCGGAGGCGGAACTGCGTGAGCGGCTCGTCCGCGTCGAGCGGAAGGGCTACCGGCGTCCGAAGCGGCTGACGTTCGCGGAGTACGCGCAGACGTGGCGTGAGGAGGGCGAGCTGCGTCGCGGCTGGAAGCCCGGCACGGTGTGGAAGTACCGCTCGGCGGTCGCGCATCTGGAGGCCGTGTTCGGGTCGATGCCGCTCGGGTCGATCCGTCCGCGCGACGTTGCCGCGTACACGACCGAGGCGCTCGAGCGGTTCGCGCCGAAGACCGTGCAGGTACAGCTGAACGTTCTGCACAACGTCCTACGTGACCGCGGTGCGCGAGGAGCTCGTCGAGACGAACCCGGTGACGGGTGCTGAGCGGCCGAAGGTGCGGCGGCGGAAGTGGCGGATCCTCGAGCCGGTCGAGGTCGGTCGCGTCCTGCGGGCGTTTACGGACGAGCAGGCCCGCGTGATGTTCCTGACTCTCGTGCTGACGGGCGTGCGGCGCTTCGAGTTGCTTGCGTTGCGCTGGAGGGACGTCGACCTCGTCGAGTCGGTCCTGCGAGTTCGGGAGTCGAAGACCGAGGACGGGGAGCGCGCGATTGCGCTCTCCCCCATTCTCGTCGAGGCTGTCGTGGCGCACCCGGAGCGGTCGGCGTTCAAGGGCGCGGACGAGCTCGTCTTCTGTCACCCGAAATGCGGCTCGAGGATCGACCACGAGTGGTACGCGGGCGAGTTCCGGGCCGCGCTCAAGGCGGTGGGCATCACGGACTACGTGCGGCCGTTCCACGACCTCCGCCACGCGTCGCTGACGAACGGCGCCGCGGGCGGGGAGACGCCGATCGCGCTGATGGCCCGGGCCGGCCATCGGAGCATGGCGACCACGAACCAGTACGTGCCCTGGCCGGCGTCGTGTTCCGCGACGAGGCCGCAGCGCTCGAGCAGCGGCTATTCGGCGCTCCTCCCCACGACCGACACGCCGTTCCGGTGGACGAGTAGATGCTCGGGCGGGTCGACGTCGTCGAGGTAGGGCCTCACCGCCTCACGGGGGCTCACGGCTGCCGTCTCGCCGTTCGCATACCAGACGACGATCTTCTGCTTGCCGGGCCCTTCAAGGTGCACGTTGAAGCCGTAGGCCACGTCCGCGGCACCCGGACGTCCATCGAATCGGCTTCCTTCGCGCTCGACTGTCCATCTCGACATCCTGGACCTCCTCGCAGGGGTAGAAAGTTCTACCCGCCCGAGCCGATCTCAGCTGACCTTGCAGCACCGAACGCCGCTCAGGAAGCGGGCGTGTGACTCGACCGACTTGGAAGACCAGAAGCGCTGGCTCTAGGAGGGTTCGGCTAGGTGCCACGGAGCCGCGCGAGCAGCGCGGCGACCTCGTCGAGCGCCGGTTGCTCCAGCTTCCCGTCGAGCAGCGTCTCGCGATCTGCTTCCGCGAGGGCCGTGGTGGCGGGCAGGTCGTCCCTGCCGGCGTCAGCGACCGCAGCGCGAAGGTCGTCCTGGGCTCTCGAGAGTCCGGCCTCCGACTCGCCCGTGCCGCTCTTCGCCCGCCGGACGGCCTCGCCGATCTCCTTGATGCGCTCGGCGATCTGCTCCAGAGCCCGGTGCTCTGCGATCTGGGACATCGCCCGCTCTAGCGGACCTTGACGCTCGCAGTGCGGCTGACCCTGACGCCGTCCAGCTCGAGCGAGACGGTGAGCTTGAGCATCTTGCCCTTCGCGGCCTTGGGCGCGGTACCGATGCAGCCTGCAATGTCCTCGGGGAAGACCGCGTCGACTTTCAGCGTCTTCTTTCCGAGCTTGGCTGAGCACGTGACGATCCCCGCGCTCGTGGTCTCCTCGAGGTCGTTGCGCAGCGCCCGCATCGCCGCCGTGTAGCGCTTGCCGACCTTGACGGTCTTCGTTGCCGCGAACTGGCTGACCGTGAGCCGGAGCGGGGTCGTCGAGAGCTGGACGTCGGCGATCTGCCCGTCGGGAGCCTCGTCCTTCTTCTCCCCACTCAGTGTCTTGGCGTAGTAGGAGATCGCGCCTGCCGTCGCGCCGATGTCGCTCTGCCGCACGCCGAAGCGGAAGCCGCTGTAGATGTAGCCGTACGTCGAGCTGTTCGGGACAGCGACAAAGGATGCGCCGTCCCAGTGGAAGAGCGCAACGTCCTCACGGTCCATCTGGAGCGCGAAGTCGACGCCGATCGGCTGGGCGCCGGTCGCCCGGTTGTGGTCGGAGTCGATGAACACTTGGACGTACTCGTCGTCCCCCAGCTCGGACCGGTTCCCGATGTCGACGATGAAGGTAAGGCCGCCCGAGCCGTTGCTGCCGGCGGTGATCTTGGTGATGTCAGGATCCCCGTCGCCGACCGCGTCGGGAAGCGACACGTGGTCGGCCGTCAGACGCGCGCCGACGGGCGCGGCCGCGGCCAGCGCGACGACGGAGACGACGATGAGGCTCCTGGTCGACATTGCTGCCCTTTCGCTCGGTACCGGCTTTCTGCTTGTAGGCGGTCGTGAGGCAGCTGTCATACCCCTTTTGGTAGAAGCCACGCGTGGCCAAGCAGCTCTGGGCGCCGTGGCGGCTCGAGTACATCGAGAGCGCCGACGAGCAGGAGGGTTGCGTCTTCTGCCTGGCGGAGGAGGGCGAGGACGAGGAGCGCTTCGTCGTCCAGCGCGGTGAACGAGCGTTCGTGATGCTGAACAAGTTCCCCTACTCGGCGGGGCACCTGATGATCGCGCCCCGGAGGCACGTGGGCGAGCTCGAGGCGCTGGAGGACGCCGAAGCGCTCGAGATCCATCACCTCGCACAACAGGGTCTCGCGGCGCTGCGGGAGGTCTACGCGCCCGAGGGCTTCAACCTCGGCTGGAACCTGGGCCGGGTGGCGGGCGCCGGAGTGGTCGACCACGTCCACCTCCACGTCGTCCCACGCTGGAGCGGGGACACGAACTTCATGCCGGTGCTCGCGGACGTGAAGGTGATCCCGGAGCATCTGGTGGAGACGCGGCAGCGGCTCGCCCAGGCCTGGCGGGCCTGAACCCTCCAAAACGAACTGCTCCCCGAGCGAGCGCTCCCCAGGAGGCACGGCCCGAAGGACCTCCCGGTGCCCTGGGCGGCGCGCCCGGTCGACCGCGTCGCGCCGTCGATCGTGACGATCTTCAGCCAGACCCCGCAGGCCAGGCCGAGGGCAGCGGCGTGATCTGGGATTCCGGCGGCGCAATCGTCACGAACAACCACGTCGTCGAGGGCTCGACGCGCCTTCAGGTCGCGTTCGCGAGCGGGGCGCGTGTCGGTTGATGCCGATCACCCGGCCGCGTGCGTCGAGGAGCGCGCCGCCGGAATTTCCGGGCGAGATCGGCGCGTCGGTCTGGATGAGATCGACGAGGGCGGGCGCCAGGCCGCCTGACGGAATCGACCGGTGCAGCCCCGAGACGATGCCTGCGGTGACCGTGTTCTCGAAGGCGACCGACCCGCTCTACGACCTCGCCGTGGTCACGGTCGACCGCGACGTTGTGTACATTCCGCCCGGGGCGCGTGCCGTCTCGATCGGCTTCGCGATCCCCGCGCCGACCGTCGTCCAGGACGTGCGTCAGCTGATCGCCAAGGGCAGGGCGGTGCACGCGTTCCTCGGCGTGCAGCCGGCGGAGGTCACGCCCGAGCTTGCGCAGGAGTTCGGCCTCTCGACGACGTCAGGCGCGCTCGTGCAGAACGTCGTGCCGCGCTCGGCGGCTGCGAAGGCCGGTCTCGAGGCGGGCGACGTGATCGTCGCGCTCGGCGGCAAGCCCGTGCGGAGCGTCGAGGATCTCCTCGCGGCGCTGCGGCAGCACAAGCCCGGCGACCGCGTGAGCGTCACCGTCGTCCGGAGCGGGAAGCGCCTCACGCTGGACGTGACGCTCGACGCCCGCGCCGTCGGTTAGAGCCGCTAAAGCGCAGGGCGGCGCCAACCGATCACTCCCGCCGGGCGGGGTTGGCCCTGCAGAGAGGCCCGGGCCTTCAGGCGGCCGCAGACAAACCGCAGTACTTCCCTGATCTCGTGAATCCCGCTGAGCGCCGCCCGGATACGTGCCGTCAAGCGAGGAGGTGTTGGCCGCGTACGCCGAGCTTGGAGAGGCGCCCTTCGCGAAGCGAAGGGCGGATTCGTGTGGATAAGCGGGCGATGGGGCTCGAACCCACGACCCTCAGCTTGGGAAGCTGATGCTCTACCAACTGAGCTACGCCCGCGGGGACGATCATTGTAGCCCGGTCGTAACGAGGGGCCACCGCCGCAGCGAGGCCCCTCGGATCGAGAATCGTAAATGGTCGGGCCCCCGAAGGGAAGACCAGGTTTTCGCGAAGCGCCATACTTCGAGGCCGGAAACGACGCGATTTGGAGGGGAGATGGCTGCACCGGAGCTCGAGCTGACCGCCAGAGCCCTCGTCGCGCCGGGCAAGGGGATCCTGGCGGCGGACGAGAGCGACAGCACGATCAAGAAGCGCTTCGACTCGATCGAGGTCGAGTCGACGGAGGAGAATCGCCGCGCCTACCGCGATCTCCTCTTCACGACCGAGGGGATGGAGGAGTACATCTCCGGCGTGATCCTCTTCGATGAGACGCTTCGCCAGAAGGCCGCCGACGGGACGCCGTTCGCCCAGTTGCTCGCGTCGAAAGGTGTGATCCCGGGGATCAAGGTCGACAAGGGCGCGAAGCCGCTCGCGAATGCTCCCGGCGAGACGATCACCGAAGGTCTCGACGGCCTGCGCGAACGGGTGCAGGAGTACCGGGAGCTCGGCGCGCGCTTCGCGAAGTGGCGCGCGACGTACTCGATCGGCCCCGATCTTCCGAGCGACTACTGCGTTTGGACGAACGCGCACGCGCTCGCGCGCTACGCCGCGCTGTGCCAGGAGCAGGGGCTCGTACCGATCGTCGAGCCCGAGGTGCTGATGGACGGCGACCATGACATCCACACGTCGTACAAGGTCACATCGCGCGTTTTGTTCGCGGTCTTCACGGAGCTGCACGACCAGCGTGTGCAACTCGAGGGGATGCTGCTGAAGCCGAACATGGTTCTGTCGGGCTACGACTCTCCGGAGCAGGCGTCCGATGACGAGGTCGCGGAGCTGACGATCCGCTGCTTCCGCGAGCGCGTGCCGGCTGCGGTCCCGGGGATCGTGTTCCTGTCGGGTGGACAGTCCGACGAGGAAGCGACGCGGCGGCTCAACGCGATGAACGCGCGCGGGCCGCACCCGTGGCAGCTCTCGTTCTCGTACGGACGAGCGCTGCAAGCGCCGTCGCTGAAGGCGTGGCTCGGCAAGACGGAGAACGTTCCTGACGCGCAGAAGGCGTTCTACCGGCGCGCGAAGTTCAACAGCGCGGCACGCTCGGGTAACTATGCGCCGGAGATGGAGACGGCAGAGGTCGGCTAGAGGATCGTCCAGCTCGTGACGGTGAACGTGCCTACCCGCGATACTCGCGGCCGGTGAAGCGCTCGAGCTTCTCGTACGAGTGCTCGGCGGCAATGCGGCGCACCGTTCCTGAACGCGACCGCAACGCCAGCGACTCGGTCACCGCGCCGTCCTTCGTCGAGCGGACGCCGCGGAGGAGCGCACCGGACGTGACGCCCGTCGCAGCGACGAACACGTCGTCGCCGGCGACGAGGTCATCCATCGTCAGGATCTTGTCGACGTCGTAGCCGGCGTCGATCAGTTTCTGGCGCTCCTCGTCGTCGCGCGGCCAGAGCCGGCCCTGCAGCGCGCCGCCGAGGCACTTGATCGCCGCGGCCGAGATCACACCCTCGGGGGTGCCGCCGATCCCCATCAGCAGGTCGACGTCGACGAGCCCTCCGTGGGCGGCGGCGATCGCCGGCGCAACGTCGCCGTCGCGGATCAGGTTCACGCGCGCACCCGCCTCGCGCAGCTCCGCGATCAGGTCGTTGTGGCGATCCCGCTCGAGCACGACGACGTTCACGTCGCGCGGGCTCTTCCCCTTCGCCTCCGCGACGCGGTGCACGTTGTCCGTCGGCGTCGCGTTGATGTCGATCGCGTCCGCGGCTTCGGGCCCGGCCGCGATCTTGTCCATGTACACGGCCGCGCCGGGGAAGAACATCGTGCCGCGCTCAGCCAGTGCGATCACGGCGATTGCGTTCGGCTGACCGAGCGCGGTCAGGCGTGTGCCCTCGAGCGGGTCGACGGCGACGTCGACCTGTGGGCCGTAGCCGCTGCCGACGGATTCGCCGTTGAAGAGCATCGGGGCCTCGTCCTTCTCCCCCTCGCCGATCACGACCACGCCGTCCATCTGGACGGTGTCCAGCATCAGGCGCATCGCGTCGACCGCGGCCTGGTCGGCGGAGTTTTTGTCACCGCGGCCGACCCAGCGGGCGGCTGCCATCGCGGCCGCCTCGGTCACGCGGACCAGCTCGAGCGCGAGGTTGCGGTCAGGAGGGGTCGCCTGACCCCTTCTCCCCAGCGACTCGGCCGCCTGAGTCACGGCGCGGATCCTAACGCCGGATCAGGCACGGCCGCGTCGGCGGGCTCGAGGAAGACGACGAGCAGCCCGGCGGCGATCACGAGCGCCCCGCCGGCGACGATCTGCCAGGTCAGCGCCTCCTCGAGCAGCGCCCAGGCCAGGAGCGCCGCGGAGACCGGCTCGATGTAGGAGAGGATTCCGACCGCCTGGGCGGTCACATGGCGAAGGAGCGAGATGTACACGTAGCCAGAAAGCGCCGTGAAGACCACGCCGAGCGCAAGCAGGGCCGGTAGCTCCCGCCCGGTCGGAAGCACGCGGGGTGCGGCGGCGAGAAACGGGACGATTGCGACCGCGGCGATGGAGTAGACCCAGAACGTGACCGCGAGCACCGGCACGTGCATCGCTACCTGCTTGGTGAAGATGACCAGGAGCGCGTAGCTGACGGCGGCGGCGAGGCCGGCCGCGAGGGCGAGCGGACGGACGTGGCCGCCGCCTTCGCCGCCGAGCGCGACGAGTGCGAGACCAGACGACGCTGGCAGCAGCGCAACGAGGCCGACGCGGCTGCGCGTCTCCGGCAACACCAGCGGCGCGAGCAGCGCGATCAGGATCGGCGCGGTGTAGACCATCAACACGGCCACCGCGACCGACGAGAGCTTGATCGCGGCGAAGTACACGAACCAGTGCGCCGCCAGCAGGACCCCGAGGCCGACGACACGCAGGCGGTAGCGCAGGAGCCGCAGGACCGAGAGCCGGCGGAGCGCCGTCGCAAAGAGGATCAGCGTTAGCGCCGCGAACAGGCAACGGTAGAACGCAAGCACCTGTGCATCGAGGTCGACCTTGCGGACGATCACCGCGATCAGTCCCCACGAGGCCGCGAGCGCCGCGACGGCGAGGTTCCAGCGCACGCGGCGCTACTCGCTCGGGATCAGGATCCAGAGCAGGATGTAGATCAGCAGCTGCGGGCCGGGGAGCACCACCGAGAGCACGAAGAGCAGGCGCACGAGCCCGCGCGAGATCCCGAATCTGTCAGCGAGGCCGGCGCAGACGCCGGCGATCCACCGTCCTTGTCTCGGGCGGACGAGGCCTCCGCGAGCCATGCCCCGAGCGTACCGGCGGGGCCTGTCCCCAGATGTGGGGACAGGCCCCACTCGTGGGGACAGTCCCCCGAAATCGCCCGTCGGGACCGGTCCGCGCGGCCTACATGCGGTCGGGCGCTTCGACCCCGATCAGGTCGAGCGACCGCGCCAGCACCGACTTCGTCGCCGTCACGAGGGCCAGCCGGAACGACTCTGCCTCGGAACCGAGGACGCGATGGTGGTGGTAGAAGCGATGGAAGTCGTCCGCGACGCGGATCGCGTAGGTCGGGATCGCGTGCGCAGCGCGGCGCTCGGTCGCCTCGGCGACGAGCTCCGCGAATTCCGCAAGCCGCTTGATCAAGTCGCGCTCCTCTCGCGCGAGCTCCGCGGGCGGCTCGGCGCTCGGCTCCGCCGCTTCGGCGTTCCGCAGGATGCCGGCGATCCGCGCGTGCGCGTACTGCACGTAGTAGACGGGGTTCTTCTCGGACTTCTCGCGCGCGAGGTCGATGTCGATGTCGATCGTCTGGTCGTGGCCGCGCGAGACGAGGTACCAGCGCGCAGCGTCGACGCCGACCTCGTCCATGAAGTCGTCGAGGAAGACGACGTCGCCGCGCCGCTTCGACATCTTCGTCTGTTCACCGCCGCGTGTCAGGTGAACGAGCTGATAGAGCAGCACCTCGACGCGCGAGGGGTCGTAGCCGAGCATCTTCGCGACGACTTCGTACCAGCCCCGCACGCCGAAGTGGTCGGCGCCGAGCACGTAGACCGCGCGGTCGATATCGCGCTCGAGCTTGTCCTGCAGGTAGACGATGTCCGCGGCCTCGTACGTCGGCAACCCGCCGCGCTCAGGCGAGCGGATCAGCACGCGGTCCTTCTCGTCGCCGTACGCCGTGGAGTGGACCCAGAGCGCGCCGTCCTGCTCGTAGGTATCGAGCCGCTCGAGCACCGCCGGCAGTCGCTCCTCGAACACGGTCTGGCGCGCCCAGGAGTCGAAGTGGATCCGGAAGCGCTCGAGCGTCGCCTCGATGCGCTCGAGCATCGGCGGCACCGGATCGCCTCCGAGCGCGGAAAGCTCCTTGATGTACTCGCCGCGGTAGCCGTCCTCGGGCGGCTCCTTCCCCGCGCGCACGGCCTCGACGGAGGCCCGAAAGCGCTCCATCTGCGCACCTGCGTCGTTGTAGTAGTACTCGCGCGCGACCTGGTGGCCGGCGAACTCGAACAGGCGCGCCAGCGAGTCGCCGTACGCTGCATTCCGCGCATGGGCGACGTGGAGCGGGCCCGTCGGGTTCGCCGAGACCATCTCCACTTGAACACGTTCGGGTGTCCTCGCCGACCCGGCCCCGTAGTCCCGCCCCGCTTGCACCATCTCCCGGAGCGCCTGCGCGTACCACTCCGGCGAGACCCACAGGTTCAGGAAGCCCGGCCCGGCGACCTCCGCCCGCTCGACGAGCGGGCTGCGCACGACCTCCCCGGCCAGCTCCTCGGCCAGCTCTCTAGGCCTGCGCCCGCGGGCCGGCGCCTCGCGCAAGGCCACGTTCGTCGCATAGTCCCCGTGGGCCGAGTCGTTCGGCCGCTCGAGCACGACCGGGGTTCCGGCCGACTCGGAGACCTGCTCCGTGAGCTCGGAGACTGCGTTCGCCATACCGCTGTATCGTAGGGCCGTGGACGAAGAGCCCCGCGAGCGCCAGCTCAACATCCACCTCGACCCGGAGCACCTCGGCGGCGTCTACTCGAACTTCGCGAACGTCAGCTTCTCGAGCTACGAGTTCACTATCACGTTCGCGCGCATCGACCACGAGGTCGAGGAGGGCGACGTCCCGGGCGTCGTCGTTGCGCGCGTGAACATGTCGCCGCAGTTCATGCGCGAGCTGCTCGACGCGATGCAGGACTCCTGGTCGCGCTACACGACGGCGCAGGGGATCAAGAACCTGCCCGAGGCGCCGCCTCGCGCGGACTCCTAGCCCAGGCCTCCGTCATCGCGATCCGGTCGATCAGCGGCGGATGCGTGCCGAAGAGGAGCACGGACCAGCGCGGCGGGTCCGGATCGCGCAGCCCCGCGGCCGAGAGATCGACGAAGAACCGTTTCCCCGCTACCGGGTCGTGCGTTGTCCGCAGCGCCACCCAGTCGGCCTCGGCCTCGTAGCGGCGCGAGACGGCGTTCGTGAACGGCGTCAGCACGAAAAGGATCGCGACGCCGGCGAGCACCGCGGACGGCACCTCTTCGGGTCCGCGCAGCGGGACGAGCCGCGCAAGCAGCCACGTCGACGGCACGACGAGAAGCAGGAACCACGCGAGTCCTCTCCAGAGGTGCTTGCGCGACACGTGGCCGAGCTCGTGCGCGGTGAGGAAGCGGATCTCCGCAGGCGGCAGACGCAGCGTCGTGTCCCAGAGGATGACGCGGGTCGTCGGGCCAATCCCGAGCGCTTCTGCATTGAGCTGACGAGTCCGCTTTCGCATCTTCTGCACCTGCACGTCGACGTGGTCGAGACCCTGCTCGCGGCCAAGCGCGCGGATCTCCGCGACCAGGCGGGGCCGGTTCAACGGTGCGAGCCGCGGCGTGAGCAACGGCTGCGCGAGGATGACCGCGACCCCGAGCGCCGCGAACACGGGCGCCGCCGCGAGCCACCAACGCGCGCGTAGCCGTCGTGCGAGCGCGACGCAGACGGCAGCCGCCAGCGCGAAGAGTGCGGCACGCTCGAGCACACCGGGGAGGAGGTCGAGCAGCCACTGTGCGTAACCCACCCGGGAGATGTGGTAGCGGCGCTGCCACCACAACGCGGCGACGCCGAACGGGAGCCGCGCGAGGAAGAGTGCGAGCGCCGCGAGCGCGCCGAGCTGGGCCGCGCGCACGAGAACGTGGCCGCGGACCGGCGGGCGTCGCCGCGCGAGCGCAAGCAGCACGCCCAGTTGCGCAGCGATCGTGCCGATGCCGAGCCAGCGGAGCACCGTGTCGTGGTGCGTGCGGGTCTCGAGCTGCGCGGGCGTGAAGTACGCGGCCAGGTCGACGCGCAGGAGCTGCAGGTCGCCGGGCACGCTCGTCCGCCAGAGAACGTACGCCGCCGCGAGCCAGAGCCCGGCTAGGGTTGCGAGCCCGATGCGCGTCGCGGTCATCTCCGACATTCACGCAAATCTCCACGCGCTCGAGGCGGTCCTTCCGGAGATCGAAGCCGCTGCGCCCGAGGCCGTCTGGTGCCTCGGCGACGTCGTGGGCTACGGCCCGCGCCCGAACGAGTGCTGTGCGATCGTCGAGGAGCGCGCCGACGTCTGCCTCGTCGGCAACCACGACCTGGTCTGCCTCGGTCGGATCGGGCTCGAGGAGTTCAACCACGAGGCGGCGGCGGCCGCCGCCTGGACCCGGAAGCAGCTGGACGAGCCCTCCCGCAGCTTTCTGGATTCGTTGTCGCCCAGCGCGGGCGTCGAGCAGGCGCAGCTCTTCCACGCGAGCGCGCGCGACCCCGTCTGGGACTACGTCCTCACGGACGAGGCGGCGCTTGCGACGCTGCTCCTGACGACGGCGCCGCTCGTGCTCGTCGGCCACAGCCACGTCGCGCTCGCCGTCGAGCTGCGCGACGAAGGGCTTCTGTCGGGCGGCCTTGCACCCGACGGGTCCGAGCGCGAGCTCGACGGCGCGCGACGGCTGATGAACCCCGGCTCGGTCGGACAGCCTCGCGACGGCGACCCGCGCGCGGCGTGGCTGCTGCTCGACTTCGAGCGGAGGTTTGCCTCCTTCCGCCGCGTCGCATATCCAATCGAGCGAACACAGAACGAGATCCGGGACGCGGGGCTGCCGGAGGCGCTTGCCGCGCGTCTCGACCACGGACAGTAGAGCGAGAGAAAGGGGTTACCGAGGTGGCGGAGCTGACGAACCTGGAGGCGAAGCTCGGCGAGGTCATGGGCCTGGCGCAGGCCGGTAAGGACGCGACGCAGAAGGTGAAGACCCTCGCCCAAAGGGAAAAGAAGAGAGAGCTCGTCCAGACGCTGACGCAGATGGCCAAGGAGGCCGGCGAGACCGCGAAGCGCTGCAACCAGGTCGCCGGGCAGTTCAAGGGCAAGAAGAGCGCAATCGGCGAGAAGGCGAAGGAGACGAAGGAGAAAGCGGCCAAGATGATGGAGACCTACCTCGACGACGACGCCGACGCGCTCGACGGGTTCGAGTTCCTGACGATGGCGGAGGCCGGCGAGGTCGGGCATTGGACCGTGGTCGAGAAGCTGAACCAGGACGCGAGGAACAGAGAGCTCCGCGAGCTCGTGCGCTGGGCGAAGCCGATCCAGCAGCGGCATTTCAAGCAGGCGATCGAAGGCTCTGTGGTGCTCGCCCGCGAGGAGGACCCGAACGAGACCGAGTCGTAGCACGCTCCTCCTTCTGCTCGTCGTCCTCGTCGCCGGCTGCGGCGGCGGGGACGACGGCGCGCAGACGACCTCGAAGCCGACGCTGAACGCGGCGGTCGCGTCACGGCTTGCCGCGCAGAGCGATGACATCGCAGAGGCGCTCGAGCAGGACGATGTCTGCACAGCCGCCGGCCGCGCCGACGACCTTCACGACGCCGTCGTCCAGGCGATCCAGGCCGGCGAGATCCCGCCCGCGTTCCAGGAGGAGCTCATGGCGCGCGCGAACGAGCTCGTGAACGAGGTCAACTGCCCACCGCCGCCGACCGAGACCCAAGAAGAGGACAAAGACAAAGGCAAGGGGAAGGGGCACAAGAAGAAGGACCAGCAGGAACAGACCGCGCTTACGGACACCGTGGTCACCGACACGACGGCGACGGACACCATCGTCACCGACACCGCGCCGACGGACACCGCGGGCGGATGAGCGCCGAGACGATCGCGGCGGGCCGCTACCGCGTCGAGCGCAAGCTCGGTGACGGCGCGATGGCCAAGGTGTTCCTGGCCCGTGACGGCGAGCTCAACCGGCTCGTCGCGGTGAAAGTCCTCGACGAGCAGCTCGCCGCGGACGAGACCTTCCGCGCACGTTTCTCGCGCGAGTCGCGGGTCGCCGCAGGCCTTTCGCACCCGAACGTCGTCACGGTCTTCGACGTCGGCGAGGCGGACGGGCTGCCGTTCATCGTGATGGAGTACGTCGACGGACGAACGCTCGACGACCGGATCCGGGAGGAAGGCCCACTTCCGCCGGACGAGGTCGCACGCCTGGGCCGTCAGGTCTGCGCCGGCCTCGAACACGCCCACGAGCACGGCCTCGTGCACCGCGACCTCAAGCCCGGGAACCTGATCGAGCGCGTCGACGGCACCGTCAAGATCGGCGACTTCGGAATCGCGCGCGCGGCCGAGGAGACGGAGCTCACCGAGGCCGGAACGATTCTCGGCACCGCCGCGTACCTCGCGCCGGAGCAGGCCGAAGGCGGGCCCGTCACGCCGCAGACCGACCTGTTCGCGCTTGGGCTCGTGCTCTACGAGCTGCTGGCCGCGCGGCGGCCGTGGGAGGTCGAGCGCCTCCCCGACCTCGCGCGTCGGCGCAAGACCCCGCCGGCGCCGCTGCCGCGGGAGACCCCGCCCGGGCTCGCCGAGGCGATCTCCCGCTGTCTCGAGCCCGAGCCCGAGGACCGGCCCGCGTCGGCTGGCGACGTGGCGACCCTGCTCGACGGGCCGGAGGGGTCCGACACGGACGCGACGATGGTGCTTCCGCGAACCGAGCCGGCCCGCACGAGGACTCGGGCGCGATCGAGCCGCGGCCTGTGGCCCGTGGCGCTCGCCGCCGCGCTGGTGCTCGGGCTCGGCGCGCTCGCCGCCGCGATCGTGACGGGCGGCGACGACGGCAGGTCCGGAACGCCTGCTCCGACGACGCCCGCCCGGATCGCGCCGCCTGCAAAGGGGGCGAACTCGGCGGAGGACGCGCGGAACCTCTCGAAGTGGCTGCGCGAGAACGCTAGGTGAGCGCGGCCTCGGCCTCGTCCGCAGACGAGCCGAAATGGATGCCCTCGCGCGCGAGCGCGAGCTGTACTTCCTCGCGCGCCTTGTAGATCCGCCACTTCACCGTGGCGAGCGTGATCTCGAGCGAGTCGCCGATCTCGGTGTATGAGAGCCCGACCACGTCACGCAGTAGCAGCGCCATCTTCAGGTCGACGTTGAGGTGCTCGACGGCGCGCCAGACCGCGTCGATCGCCTCCAGCCGCTCGAACGGGGCATCCAGCACCTCGAGCGGCGCGATGTCGTCCAGTGCCACGACCGCTCTCGGCCGGCGCTCCGTGGCGCGGAGCTCGTCGAGGACGCGGTTCTTCGTCACCTGGAAGAGCCAGGTCGTGAACTTCGAGCGCAGCGAGAACTTCGGCAGACCCTGGTAGACGCGGAGGAAAACCTCCTGGGTCAGGTCCTCGGCCAGGGAGCGGTCGCCGACCAGCCGGAGGACGTAGTTGTAGACAGGCGTTTCATACGCCCGAAGAATCAGGGAGAAGGCTCGCTCGTCACCGCGCTGAGCCTTCCGCAGAACCCCCAGATCCGGCTGCTGGAGCGACACGGGACGCGGCAGTATAGCCCGCTTTACACCTCCGCCAGGGACGCGCCGGTCATCTCAGACGGCTTGTCCAAGCCCAGGAGCGCCAGTGCAGTGGGGACGAGATCGCGGAGCTCTCCGCCGTCGCGGAGGCGCAGTCCGCGGACGGTCGCGATCAGAGGGACAGGATTGGTCGTATGGGCTGTGTGCGGGCTGACCCCGTCGGGTTCCAGCATCTGTTCTGCGTTCCCGTGATCCGCGATGATCAGACAGGCACCGCCTAGGTTTTCCACAGTTTCCACAACTCTCCCCAGGCATTCGTCCACGTTTTCCACAGCCTGGACGACCGCGGGGATCACCCCGGTGTGGCCGACCATGTCCGGGCTGGCGAAGTTGACGATTGCAAAGGCGTAGCCGTTCGGCAGCTCGGCGCAGAAGCGGTCGGTGAGCTCCGGAGCCGACATCTCGGGCTTGTGGTCGTAGCTCGGCACGTCGCGCGGGCTGGGGACGAGAATCCGCGTCTCCCCCGGCCACTCGTCCTCCTTGCCCCCGTTGAAGAAGTACGTGACGTGGGCGTACTTCTCGGTCTCGGCGGCGTGGAGCTGGCGCAGGCCCTGCTTCGCGAGTACCTCGGCCATCGTCTCGCTGACACTCTGGTCCTCGAACGCCACCGGGCAGTCGAACTCCTCCTGGTACCGCCGCATGGTGGTGAGATCGACCGCGAGCTCGCGGAGCTTGATCGTCAATTGGCGCGCTCTGTCGGGCCGGAAGTTGAAGAAGATCGCGGCGTCGCGAGCCGGATCGAGCCGAGGGGCATCGTCCACCACGATCGGCAGGAGGAACTCGTCGGTGACCTCCGCGTCGTAGCTCTTTTGCACGGTTTCCAATATGCGATGCGCCTGCACATGGGTACCCACGCCCATCACGATCGCGTCGAGCGCGATCTCCGTCCGCTCCCAGCGCTGGTCGCGGTCCATCGCGTAGTAGCGGCCGACCACCGTCGCGACCCGATCAAGCGGCAGCTCGGCAAGATCGTTCACCGCCGAAGTCGGCGAGACGTCCCGTCCGTCCGTGAACGCGTGGACGTAGGTGCGCTCGGCCATGCCTTCGCGGCGCGCCAGCTCGAGCAGCGCCCGTAGATGGTCGATGTGCGAGTGGACGCCGCCGTACGAGACGAGTCCGAGCAGATGAACGTTCCCGCCACGCTCGCGTGCGCGGCGGAACGCGCCGACGAGCGCCTCGTCCTCGAAGAACGACCCATCCGCTATCGCGCGGTTCACGCGCTGGAAGTCCTGGTCGAGAATGCGCCCGCTGCCGATCGTCAGGTGGCCGACCTCCGAGTTCCCCATCTGTCCCGGCGGCAGGCCGACCGCCTCTCCCGAGGCGTCGAGCGTCGTGTGCGGGTACTCGCGCCAGAGCCGGTCGAACACCGGCGTGTTCGCGAGCTCGACGGCGTTGCCGGGCCCCGGCGGTGCGCAGCCCCAACCGTCGAGGATGACGAGCACTACGAGTGGATAGCCGCTTGGCAAATCGCCGCGAACGACTCGACTTCGAGAGACGCGCCTCCGACGAGGGCGCCGTCGACGCTGGGTTGCCCGAGGAGCTCGGCGGCGTTATCGGGCTTCACCGAGCCGCCGTAGAGAACGGGAACCTCGAGCAGTCCCTTGATCACCCGATGCGCCTCCTCGGCGAGGTCGGGCGTCGCCGTCTTGCCGGTGCCGATCGCCCACACCGGTTCGTAGGCGATCAGGAGCCGGTCGCGGTCGTCCTCGGACACGGCGTCGGCGATCGCCCTGATTTGTCGGCGCAGTACGGATTCCGTCTCGCCCGCCTCGCGCTCGCTTTCCGTCTCGCCGACGCAGGCGATCACGTCGAGGCCGGCGCCGATCGCGCCCTGTGCCCGGCGCGCCGTCGACTCGTCCGTCTCGCCGAAGTACTGGCGTCGCTCTGAGTGCCCCACGAGCGTTCCCCCCACGCCGATCTCGTGCAGCATCGCCGGCGAGATCTCGCCGGTATACGCGCCCTCGCGCTCCCAGTGCGTGTTCTGCGCGAAGACGCCGATCTCCGTCACCGCGAGCATGCCGAGCGCGTCGTGCAGCGACGTGTAGGCCGGGCAGACGACGACGTCGACGCCTTCAGTCGTGGGAAGCCGCGCCCGGAGCGCCGCACAGAACTCGCGGGTCTCCGAGGAACCCTTGTGCATCTTCCAGTTCCCGGCGATGAGCATCGCGCGGATCTTACGGGGGTACATCCGAGCGACGTGGAGAGCGAGCGGAGAACCGTGCTGGCTGCTCTCGCCGCGAACGCGGCGATCGCGATCGCGAAGGGTGTCGCCGGAGCGCTGACAGGCTCCGCCGCATTGCTCGCCGAAGCCGCCCACTCCGTCGCGGATACGACCAACCAGGTCTTCCTGCTCATCTCGCTCTCGCTCGGGGAGCGGCCGCCGGACGAAGAGCATCACTTCGGCCATGGGAAGGAACGGTTCTTCTGGGCGCTCCTCGCCGCCGTGATGATCTTCGTGGCCGGATCGGTCTTCTCGATCGTCGAGGGCGTGCTCAGGCTTTCCGAGAGCGGCGGCAGCGAGAGCTACGCGCTCGTGTACGGCGTGCTCGTCTTCTCGCTCGCGGCCGAATCGACGGCGCTCGTGCGCGCGGTCCGGCAGACGCGCCGTGCGGCCGCGGAAGCGGGACTGCCGTTGGTGCGTTTCATCCGCGAGAGCAGGGAGCCGACGACGAAAACAGTGGTCGCCGAAGACACGGTGGCCGTCACCGGCGTGCTCGTCGCGATCCTCGGGACCGCCCTGCACCAGCTGACGGGCGACGTGATCTGGGACGCGCTGGCAGCGTGGGTGATCGGCGTGCTCCTTGCCGTCGTCGCCTACGGGCTCGGGCGGAACATGAGGGACCTGCTCATCGGCGCGGCGGCCCGTCCCGACCAGCGGGAGCGCCTGCGCGAAGTGATCGAGTCGCATCCCGACGTCGACGCGCTCCTCGAGCTGTTGACCATGTACCTCGGGCCGCACTCCCTGCTCGTCGCCGCGCGGGTCGACCTGCGCGACGGGCTCGATTCGAGCGAAGTAGAGCGCGTTGCCGACGAGCTCGAAGCCAAGCTGCGGGAGGCCGTGCCCGACGTCGAGCAGGTCTTCATCGACGCTACGCCGCGGGGATCGCGCTGACTCCGGGGAGCTCCTTGCCCTCGAGGAACTCAAGCGAGGCGCCGCCGCCGGTCGAGACCCAGTCCACGCGCTCGGCAAGTCCGGCCTCGTGGAGCGCGCGCGCGGAGTCGGCGCCGCCGACGACCGTGTAGCCGTCGACCTCGCCGATCGCCGTCGCGACCGCCTTCGTGCCTTCGGCGAAGCGCGGCCACTCGAAGACGCCCATCGGTCCATTCCAGAACACGGTCTTGGCGGCGCGGACGCGGCGTCCGAAGTCCTCGCGCGTCTCGGGCCCGATGTCCAGCCCGAGCCATCCCTCGGGCAGCGCGTCGTACGGCACGACCTTGGTCTCTGCGTCCGGCTCGAAGGCGGCGGCGGCGACCACATCGCGCGGCAGCACCACGTCGAAATCGAGCGGATTCTCGTCGCGGATCTCCTCGGCCATCTTGCCCCCGATCAACACCTCTTCAGCCTTGCCGCCGAGGTTGCGGAGCACCCCGAGCTTGTCCTCGACCTTGGCGCCGCCGGAAATGAGCACGAATGGCCGCTGGATCTCCCCGAGCAGACGGCCGAGCATCTGCAGCTCGCGCTCGAGCAGCAGGCCGGCGTAGGCCGGAAGCACGTGCGCGACGGCCTCGGTCGAGGCGTGCGCACGATGGGCGGAGCCGAACGCGTCGTTCACGTACAGCTCGCTCCCGTCTGCGAGCTCACGTGCGAAGGCGGGATCGTTCGTCGTCTCGCCCGGGTTGAAGCGCGTGTTCTCGAGCACCCTCACGCGGTCGTCGGGAAGGAGCTCGCGCAGGCGCTCGCGCACGGGGCGCAGCTCGTACTTCGGATCGGGCCCCTTCGGGCGGCCGAGGTGAGAGCAGACCCGCACTTCGCTCGCGCCGCGGTCGAGCAGGAGTTGCAATGTCGGCAATGACGCGCGGATCCGCGTGTCGTCGGCAACGCGCCCGTCGTCGAGCGGCACGTTCAGGTCGGCGCGCACGAGCACACGCTTGCCGGTCACGTCGGCGTCGCGCACCGAGCGCGGCCTGCGCACGCTAGAGGCGGCCGATGAGGTCGACCAGCCGGCACGAGTACCCCCACTCGTTGTCGTACCAGCCGAGGACCTTGACCATCGTGCCGTTCGCCATCGTCAGCTCGCTGTCGAAGATGCATGAGTACGGCGAGTTGACGATGTCCGTCGAGACGAGCGCATCGTCCGAGAACTGAAGGATCCCCTCGAGCGGGCCCGTATCGGCGGCCTTGCGAAAGGTCTCGTTGACCTCCTCGGCCGTCGTCGGGCGAGACACGCGCACGACGAGGTCCACGACGGAGCCGGTCGGCACGGGAGCCCGCATTGCCATGCCGTCGACCTTCCCCTGCAGTTCGGGGAGCACGAGCCCGATTGCGCGCGCGGCACCGGTCGAGGTCGGGATCAGGTTGATCGCAGCCGCCCGCGCGCGCCGCAGGTCCTCGTGCGGGAGGTCGAGGATGCGCTGGTCGTTCGTATACGCGTGCACGGTCGTCATGAACCCCTGCTCGATCGTGAAGGCGTCGTGGAGCACCTTCGCCAGCGGCGCCACGCAGTTCGTCGTGCACGAGGCGTTCGAGACGATCTTGTGCACGTCCTTGTCGTACATGTCGTCATTGACCCCGAGCACGATCGTCACGTCGGGATTGGTCGCGGGCGCCGAAATCACGACCTTCGGCGCCCCTGCCTCGAGGTGCAGAACGGCCTGCTCCCGCTTCGTGAAGAGCCCGGTCGACTCGAGCACAACGTCGACGCCCAGATCGGCCCATGGCAGATCCTTGGGATCGCGGACCGCCAGCACCTTCAGCTCCTGCCCGGCAGCCTTGATCACCCCGTCCCCGGCCTCGACCTCGTGATCCAGCTTCCCGAGCGTCGAGTCCCACTGGAGCAAGTGCGCCATCGTCTTGGCGTCAGCGATGTCGTTGACGGCCACCACCTCGAACCCGGCGTCCTTCTTCAACATCGCCCGGAAGAAGTTCCGCCCGATCCGCCCGAACCCGTTGATCCCAACCTTGACCGCCAAGGCCCCTCCCACTCGAAGTTGCGCGCGAGTCTAGTCAGCGTGCCAGAGGCGGGCCGCCCGTTTCGGGCCGGCGTGCCAGAGGCGGGCCGCTGAGGCATCGCCTGCGATGCCGCATGAGAGGCCCGGCGGCTTTGCCGACGGGCCGGTTTCGCCCGACCGGCCCGCCGCAAATCGAAGATTTTGCGGCGGGCCGGAGGGGAAGCTCCGAGGACGACCTTCCCCTCCGACTTCGCCACACCCAGAACCGTGGTGTCGGACGGGGTCTGAATCCGACACCGGCCGAGCGAGGACCCGCCGCAAGCCAAGTATGGCCGTGACGCTGGGCCCACGCAACCGGCCTCATTTACGAATCAGAAAACATTTTCCGCAAGTTGCTGGAGACGCTTCATCCGGCGGTACACATTGGCCTTCGCCGTCGGCGGCCGGCACTTGAGTCCGAGCTCTCGCAGCGAGAGCGACGGATGCTCGAGGCGAAGCTCCGCGACCTCCCGCAGGGCGGGCTCGAGATCGCCGAGGCCCCCCGCCTCGACGAGCCTCCGGACCGCGCGCAGTTGTTCGTGCGCGGCGCGGCTCGTTCGCACGAGGTTCGCGTGGTCGGCGTTCGCGAGCCGGTTCGCGCGCGCGCGCGTGGACCCGATCACTGCGTGCTCGTCGAGCAGGAGCACGGTGTCGCTCGCGCCGGCCTCGGCGAGGACGTCGGCGATCGTCTCGGCTCCCTTGGCGTACGCGATCGCGTGGCGCCCCCGGTCGAGCGCGTGCAGCGGCGCGAGCGTCGTCAGGAACTCGGCCCCCTCGAGCGACGCCGTCCGGATCTCGAGGTGCGGCGCGCGGGGGCCCGACAGCGAGCCTCCGCCGAGCACCGCGCCGCGGAGATAGGCGGCGCGGCAGCAGGTGCGGCCGACGACGCGCTTCGGCGGTCGCTCGGCGGGCTGGAGCCGCGGCCCGAGGATCCCGGCCTCGTGCAGCACCTGCAGCGCGCGGCCGGCACCCGCGACGTGCACCTGGTAGCGGGTTGCCTTGTCGAAGGCGCGCCGCCTGTACGTCCGGATCTGGGCCTGGACGCCAAATGTGCGCAGCAAACCGAACACGCGTCGCGCGACCGCGTTGCTCGCGACGTCGAAGTGCACGGCCACCTCGCCGCGGCCGAGCAAGTGCACCCGGCCGGCCGAGTGCGCAAGGCCCGAGAGCTCGGCGAGCCGGTCGCAGTCGCTCGCCGGCGAGATCGCCGCGAGCTCGTTTCGCAGATCCTCAGAGAACGACACGCTCGAGCTCCAGCAGCCGGCGCTTGTAGGCGACGCCGCTCGATCCGTATGAGCCGAGGCCGTCCGCGGCGACCACGCGGTGGCACGGGACGACAATCGGAAAGCGGTTGTGGGCGCAGAACGACCCGGCGGCCCGCTGCGCCCGCGGATGCCCGGCGAGCGCCGCGAGCTCGCCATACGTGACGACCTCCCCGTACGGCACGGCCCGGAGCGCATCCGCGACTGCGCGCTGGAACGGCGTCGCGCCCTCGTCGTCGAGCGCCACGTCCTCGAACGACACCCGCTCGCCTGCGAAGTAGGCCCGGAACCGTTCCGCCAGCGGGTGACGTCGTGGCTCGGAGCCACGAAGTGGTTCCAGCCCGGCGCGCGGCAGCTCGTGGTGGAGGAGGACCTCGCCCTCGAGCACGAGCTCCCCCACACCCCACCCGTCCGCGGCGTAGTGGACGATCCTCACGCATACAATCGTGCCCGATGAGCGCTCCCGGGCTCTCCCGCCCTCCTGCCCCGCAGAACGAGCCCGCGAAGGAGTACGCACCGGGCTCACCGGAGCGCGAGAGCATCCGCCGGCGCCTCGAGCAGATGCGGAGCGAGCGAATCGAGATCCCGCTCGTGATCGGCGGCGAGGACGTCACGACCGGCAAGACGAGCCAGGCGGTGATGCCGCACGACAAGGAGCACGTGCTCGCGGACGTGCATCAGGGCGGCGCGCCCGAGGTCGAGCAGGCGATCGAAGCCGCCGCGGAGGCCTGGGAGGACTGGCACCGGACGCCGTGGGAGGATCGAGCCGCGGTCTTCCTCCGCGCGGCCGAGCTGCTCTCCGGCCCCTGGCGCGACACCCTGAACGCGGCCACGATGCTCGGCCAGTCGAAGACCGTGCACCAGGCGGAGATCGACGCCGCCTGCGAGCTGATCGACTTCTATCGCTGGAACGTCGAGTTCATGCTCCGCGTCTACTCGGAGCAGCCCTACTCGCCGCCCGGGATCTGGAACCGGATGGAGTACCGGCCGCTCGAGGGTTTCGTCTTCGCGGTCACGCCGTTCAACTTCACTGCGATCGCGGGCAACCTTCCAGCCTCTCCCGCGCTGATGGGGAACACGGTCGTCTGGAAGCCCGCAGGGACCGCGATGTACTCGGCTTACTGGTTGATGCGCCTGCTGCAAGAGGCGGGTCTCCCGCCGGGCGTGATCAACCTCGTCTACGGATCGGGCGCGGAGATCGGGGACGCGGCGCTCGCCTCCGAGCATCTCGCGGGGATCCACTTCACCGGCTCGACCCCGGTCTTCAACTCCATGTGGCAGACGATCGGCTCGAACATCGCCGCGGGCCGCTATCGCAACTATCCGCGGATCGTCGGCGAGACCGGCGGCAAGGACTTCATCGTCGCGCACCCGTCCGCGGACGTCGATGCGGTCGCGACCGCGATCGTGCGCGGCTCGTTCGAGTACCAGGGGCAGAAGTGCTCGGCGGCGTCGCGGATCTACGCGCCCTCCAACCTGTGGCCCGCGCTGCGCGAGCGGCTGGAGGAAAAGGTCTCGGAGTTGAAGGTCGGCGACGTGGCGGACTTCGAGAACTTCATGGGCGCCGTGATCGACCAGAAGTCGCTCGACACCCAACGCAGCGCGATCGAGGAGGCGCGAGCGAACGCCGAGACGGAGATCGTGGTCGGCGGGGGCGTCGACGACAGTCGCGGCTATTTCGTCGAGCCGACGGTGATCGCGACGAAGGATCCGAAGTTCCGGACGATGCAGGAGGAGCTCTTCGGCCCGGTCGTGACGACGTACGTCTACCCCGAGGGCCAGTGGCGGGAGACGCTCGACCTCGTCGAGTCGACGTCGCCGTACGGTCTCACCGGGGCCGTCTTCTCCGAGGACCGGAACGCGGTCGACGAGGCCGCGGAGGCGTTGCGCTACGCGGCCGGAAACTTCTACGTCAACGACAAGCCCACCGGCGCGGTCGTCGGCCAGCAGCCGTTCGGCGGCGGGCGGGCGTCCGGCACGAACGACAAGGCCGGGTCGATGTGGAACCTGATCCGCTGGGTGAGCCCGCGGACGATCAAGGAGACGTTCGTCCCGCCGCGCGACTACAGGTACCCGTTCCTCCTCCCCGACGTCGACGGGTCGGGGCCCCCGGACCGCCGCTAGCGATGCGCCTGCTCGCGCTCGGCGCCCTCCTGGGCGCTGTTCTCGTCTCCGCGGCTTCGGCTGCGACCGTCCGCGGGACCGATCGCCCCGAGATCGTGCGGGGAACGCCTCACGCAGACTTCCTCGACCCGCGTCGCGGACGGGACCGCGTGCTCGCAGGCAGCGGGCCCGACCGCATCAAGGCCTTCGATGGCACGGTCGACGACGTCCGTTGCGGCCCGGGCCCGGACATCGTCGCCGCCGACCTCGGCGACCGCGTTGCCGGGGACTGCGAGACGGTCAGCCGCCGGCTCGCCGTCGACCGCACGACCGACACCAGCACGCGGCACGCCACGATCGTCGAGCCCGACAGCTTCTCGTTCGGGTCGACGATGCTTGCGGTCTACCAGGTCGGCCGCGTCCCGCGGCCGGGCGGCGCGGCGACGGCGACCGGCTTCTCGACGACGACAGACGGCGGCCGTACGTGGCGTTCGGGGCTGCTGCCGGGGCTGACGGGCGCGCGCGGCTCGTGGGCGCGGGTCAGCGATCCCGTCGCCGGCTACGACGCGCGCCACGGAGTCTGGCTCGCCGCCTCGCTCGTGATCTCCGAAGGCGAGTCGGGTGTCGCCTTCAACCGCTCGACGAACGGCGTGACGTGGACTCCGCCGGTCGTGGCACGCCGGGTGCTTGGCGACGAGCTCGGCGTCGACAAGGAGTGGTTCGCGTGCGACAACTGGCTGTCGAGTCCGTACTACGGCAACTGCTACCTCTCGTACACGGACGTCCGCTTCGACCGGATCGCCTTGCAGACCTCGACCGACGGCGGCGTGACGTGGTCCGAGCCCATCGCCTCTCCGGACAACGCGGGCCGCGGCAACCAGGAGTCGCCGGGAGTGCAGCCCGTCGTGCGCCCGAACGGCGAGCTCCTGATCCTCTACCTCGACGATCTCCGGATGTCTCTCCTCCGCTCGACGGACGGCGGTCGCACGCTCGCGCGGCGGGAGGTGATCTCGTCGGCCGCGCCGATCGCGCCGCCTCGCTTTCGCGCTTTCTCGCTCCCGTCTGCCGACGTCGGCGCGGACGGCACCGTCTACATGTCGTGGATGGATTGCCGTCTCCACGACGGTTGCGAGGGTGCGGACTTGCTGCTGGTCCGCTCCGCCGACGGCGTGAGCTGGTCGGCGCCGACGCGCATTGCGGTCGGTCCGGCGCGCAGGGACCTGTACTACGCGCTGCCCGGCCTCGCCGCCGATCCGGCGCGCGCCGGTCGTCTCGGGCTCGCGTACTACCGCGTTCCGGCCACGGGCGGCATCGACGTGTACTACGCGGAATCGTCGAACGACGGGGCGACCTGGTCGCGCGGCCGGAGGCTCAGCCCGGATTCGCTGCAGCGTGACTGGCTCCCGGACACACAGTACGGCCCGATGACCGGCGACTACATCTCGACGTCGTTCCTCAACGGCCGTCCTGTGCCGATCGTGATCCTCGCGGGTGCCCCGCACGGCACCCGCCTGGACGAAGCGGTCTTCGCCGCCAGGCCCTGAGGCGTCGCTTGCGATGCCGCATGAAAGGCCGGACGGCTTTGCCGGCCAGGCCCTGAGGCGTCGCTTGCGATGCCGCATGAAAGGCCGGACGGCTTTGCCGGCCGGCCGCTTAACGCAGTTCTTACAGAGCCGCGACGGGTTCCTCAAAGCGTGATCGTAGGCTCGACCCATGCGTTTCCTCGCCATCGCCAGCTCGGTCTTCACGCTCCTGGTGCTGGTCGTCCCGCACCCGTAGCGCACGCGCTACCCGCGGCCGGCCTTGTGCAGCTGCGCGTAGATCGCGCGCGCGGTCTTGGCCGGAAGCTCCGGTACCCCCTCGAGCTCCTCCTGCGTCGCCGCGAGGAACGCCTCCGGCGATCCGAAGTGGCGCAGGATCGCCCGCCGCCGCGCGGGCCCGACCCCGCGGAGCGTGTCGAAGATCGATTCGAACGAGCGCGTCTCGCGCCGCTGGCGGTGGAAGCCAATCGCGAAGCGATGCGCCTCGTCGCGAATGCGCTGGAGCAGCTGCAGGCCCGGGTTGTGCTTCGAGAGCCGCACCGCCCGCGGCTGTCCGGGGACGAACACCTCCTCCTCGCGCTTGGCGAGCGCGATCACGGCGACACGCGGCAGGTCGTAATCCTGCATCGCGGCGAGCGCCGCGGAGAGCTGCCCCTTGCCGCCATCGATCACGACGAGGTTCGGCGTCGCCGCGAAGCCCTCGTCGTAGTCGTCGGCCGCCGGCCCGAGCGCGAGGCGCGCGAAGCGCCTCGAGATCACCTCGGCCATCGCGGCGAAGTCGTCCTGGCCCCCGTTCAGCGAGCGCACGCCGAACTTCCGGTAGTGCGCCTTCTTCGGCACCGCGTCCTGGAAGACGACCATCGAGCCGACGGGATCCTGGCCCTGGATGTTCGAGATGTCGAAGCACTCGATCCGGATCGGAAGCGATTCGAGGTTGAGCGCCTCGCGCAGCTCCTCGAGCGCCTCGACGCGGCGGAGCCGCTTCTGCTCGGCCTGGACGGACTCGGACGCGAGCGCGACCTGCGCGTTCTCGGTCGCGAGCTCCTGCAGGCGCCGTTTCTCACCGCGTTCCGCCTTGCGCACCTCGACGTGTGAGCCGCGACGCTCGGAGAGGAACTGCTCGAGCGCGGAGAGGTCGCCCGCCTCGCGCGGCACGACGATCTGCGGCGGGATGCTGGGCGACGAGCCGTAGTACTCGAGGCAGAACTCCTCGAGCAGCGTCGTCAGGTCCTGTCCGGCGACGTTCTCGAGGTGGAACGAGTAGCGGTCGACCATCTTTCCGTCGCGCAAGGGAAAGATCTGCACCGCCGCGCGATCCCCCTCGACTGCGATCCCGATCACGTCGACCGTACCGACCGCGCGCTTGTCGGCCGCCTGCCGCTCCGCGAGGTGGCGGACCGAGAAGAGCCGGTTCCGCAGCCGCGCGGCCTCCTCGAAGCGCTCTTCGGCTGCTGCGTCCTGCATGCGCTGCTCGAGCGCCCGCTGGATCGGGTCGGTCTCGCCGGAGAGGAACTCGATGACGCCGTCGATGATCCTCCCGTAGTCCTCCTTCGAGATGTAGTCCACGCACGGCGCGTGGCAGCGCTCGATGTGGAAGTCGAGGCACGGGATCCCAGAGTGCCGCCCCGGCTTCGGCCCCTCGCACGGGCGGAACTGGAAGACCCGGTTCAGTACGTCCAGCGTCTCCCGTACCTTCTTCGCATTCGCATAGGGCCCGAAGTAGACGACGCCGCGGCGGTGCCGCTCGCGCGTGAACATGACCCGCGGGAAGTCGTCCTCGACGGTCACGGCGATGTACGGGAACGACTTGTCGTCGCGGAGGCGGACGTTGAAGGGCGGCCGGTGCCGCTTGACGAGGTTCTGCTCGAGGTGGAGCGCCTCGACCTCGGTTCCGGTCACGATCACCTCGATGTCCTCGATCCGCTCGGGCAGCTGCTGGATCGTCGCCCGGCTGTCCTGGCTCTGCTGGAAATACGAGCGGACGCGCGGCCGGAGCGACTTCGCCTTGCCGACGTACAGGGCTTGTCCCTTTGCGTCCCGGAAGATGTAGACGCCGGGCCCTCTGGGCAGCGCCTTGAGCCGATCTTCCAACGATTTCTTCACGAATGGCTAGCGTAGCCGTGGCTATCGTGGGCAGCGGCGTGCGGAGGGGGGTCGTGATTGCGGTGGTCGGAACGCTGGCGCTCGCGTTCGGCTCGAGCGCGTACGCGGGCGGACCGGCGATGCGCGTCGGGGTCACGACCGACCTCGCGAAGCAGGCCGACCCGGCGCTGGCACAGGCCGAGATCCTCCGCGCGAAGGCGGCGGGCTTCGACGCGATCCGCATGACCTTGCACTGGCTGCCCGGCCAGACGGAGCCGCCGGGCGGGGATCTCGGCGTGCTCAAGAACGCCGTCTTCGCCGCGGACGCGAACGGCCTCAAGGTCGTGATCGTCGTCTCCAACCCCGGTAGCCGCACCACGCCGCTGACCGAGCAGCAGCGGAGCGAGTTCGCCCAGTTCTGCGCGGCACTCGCCAGAGCGCTGCCGACGGTGCGCTTCTACACGATCGGCAACGAGCCGAACCTGAACGGCTTCTGGCTCCCGCAGTTCGGGCCGAACGGCGAGGACGTCGCCGCGCCGGCCTACCTCCAACTGCTCGCCGAGACCTACGACGCGCTCAAGGCGGTCGCGCCACGGATCGTCGTCATCGGCGGCTCGCTCTCGCCGCGCGGCTCGGACAACCCGGAGCTGTCGCGGCATACGCACTCGCCCACGCAGTTCATCAAGGATCTCGGCGTCGCCTACCGCGCAAGTGGGAGGACGAAGCCGGTCATGGACGCGCTCTCGATCAACCCGTTCCCGGACAACTCGAGCGTCGCGCCGGCGACGCCGCATCCGAACAGTACGTCGATCGGCATCGCGGACTACGAGAAGCTCGTCAAGCTGCTCGGCGAGGCGTTCGACGGCACGGCCCAGACCGGCTCGAAGCTCCCGATCTACTACGGCGAGTTCGGCGTCGAGTCGCTGCCGCCCGCGGAGAAGCTCTCGCTCTACGAGGGGACGGAGCCGACGACCACGAGGCCCGTCGACGAGAAGAAGCAGGCCGAGTATTACCGGCAGGCGATCGAGCTCTCGTTCTGTCAGCCGAACGTCGGCGGGATCTTTCTCTTCCTAAGCACCGACGATGCGAGGCGCACCGGCTGGCAGTCAGGTCTCTACTACGCGGACCAGACCGCGAAGACGAGCCTGGCCGCAGTCAAGAAGGCGGCGCGGCAGTCACGCGGCGGGATCGTCGCGAAATGCGCGGGGCTGCAGCTGACGCCGGTCGTCGACCGGTTCGGCGCGTTTGGCTCGAACGGCCGCTACGGCGTCAACTTCCGCTGCTCGATCGACTGCACCGCGGAGGTCGAGCTCCAGCGGTTGTCCAACAGGAAGGTCGTCGGCAAGCTCACCGGCCGTGGGCTCGGCGGCGTCTACTCGGTCATTCGCCTGCCGAAGCTAAAGCTGACGCCGGGGGCCTACCGCTTCAGCGTCTCGTTCTCCGCCCCGGTCAACCGCGGCGCTACGGTGACTCGAACGACGCGACCCTTCGGCGTGCGCTAGACCGTCGGACCCGGGCTCAGACTCGGATAGCGGACCGTCAGCAGGAACACGTACGCACACGTCTGCGCCTGGTACCGGAGACAGTAGGCGCTGAGATCGCGCATCCCTTGGCTCATGCGCCCCGTCGCGAGCGCGTAGAACAGCCGAGGAACGCGAGCACGCGCAGCACGGACTGGAACACACCCATGATCAGCAGCGCCGGGATCGCGAGCACGATCCGGAAGCCGACGGCCCAGCGCCCCTGCTCGGCGAGCGGGTCGATCTCGACGTCGACCGGGTACCTGCCCGGGTTGCCGGTGAAGCCGGGAAACGGATCCGCGACGAGGTACATGAACGAGTCCATGTGCGTGACGAAGCGGACGTACCTGGCGAGGAAGTCGTGGAACGCGTCCGGCGAGCGGGGGGAGCTCAGCGTCGCCACCCAGTTGAGGATCGCGACGACGCAGGCGGCGATGCCCCACAGAGCCGCCCAGACGAGGTACGGGATCGCGAGCAACGGTCTGAAGAACACGGTCAGGCGCGTGCGCACGAGGTCGTCGTTCACCACGAGGCGGATCGGATGCCGCTCCGCGGCGGCGAGCGGTTGTGCGTGCTCTGACATCTGCTTCCTCCTTGGGTGGATCTCCATGATCCCTTTGCCGCCCGGTCCAGGCAACAGCCCGACTAGCATTTGCGTGGTGGAAGGCCAGTACGTCGGCTACACGTTCTTCCGTGTCGACCCAGCGTGGCGACGGCTTCCTGTCGAGGAGCGCGCAGCCGGTAAGGACGCCTTCGCCGAGGTCGTTGAGTCCTGGGCCGAGCGCATGGACGCGCTCCGGGCGTATTCCTGCTCGGGGGTGCGGCCAGACTGCGACTTCTTCCTCTGGAAGATCACGCAGCGCTACGAGGATCTCGGGGAGCTCGGCGCCGAGCTGAACGCAACGCCGCTCGCGGGGTGGCTGGAGACGCCCTATTCGTACCTGGCGACGACGAAGGCATCCGAGTACACCTCGGCGCGGCGGCCCCGCAAGGTCGTCCCTCAGGGCTCGCCCTACCTCGTCGTCTATCCCTTCGTGAAGGTGCGGCCGTGGTACGCGCTGACCCCGGAGCATCGCCAGCGCGCGATGAACGAGCACATCGAGACCGGCCGGCGCTTCCCGACGATCCACAACCACACGACGTACTCGTTCGGCATCGACGACCAGGAGTTCATGACCGCGTTCGAGTGCGACGAGCCCGCGGACTTCATGCACCTGATGCTGACGTTGCGCGACAGCGAGGCGTCGAGCTACACCGAGCGCGACACGCCGATCTTCGTCGGGCAGCACATCGAGATCCGCGCGGCCCTTGATCGCCTCGACGGCCTATCGGCCGTCGAGGCGCGAAACGGCCGTGCCAGGCACTGTTAGCTCACGGTGCCAGGCACCGTTAGCTCACGGTGCCAGGCATTGTTAGGAAAGCGTCACAGCGCATCCTCAACGCCAACGCCGCGTCTAGTAGCCGTAGGTGTGTTGGTCACGCCAGGCTCGCCACATGGCGAAGCCGGAAATCGCGAGCACTGCCAGGAATGCGATCGCGGCGAGGCCGCTCGCACCCCAGAAGCCGAAGACGAGGATGTCGAGGACGATCAGCACGGCGCCGCCGTAGAGCGCGAACTTCGATCGGGCGGGCCAGACCGAGATCTCTTCGCGCCGCTCGCGCCACAGGAGGTAGAAGAAGAACGCGATCGCGAGCAGGAAGGCGATCCGCGCGATCACGTAGAGCGACGCCAGCGCCGTGTAGAGATTCAGCACGACGATCGTCAGCGCGATCAGCCCGATGATCAGAAAGCCGCGGATCGTCGGGTTGAGGTCGTTCCAGAAGCGGCGCATCTACCCGGAAGTCATATATGCGCGAACCGCGAGCGCGGCGGCGACGAGGGACGTGCCGGAAAACCAGGCGAGCCTCCTGCGAGGGTCGGTAGGCGCGTAGAACCACGGCGCGAGCACGACGGCGAGCGCGAGCGTTCCGTAGACGTAGTGGAGGTCGTCCGCGGTGCGGCGGCCGTCGGAGACGAGCAGAAGCCCGAGCCCGACCTGTGCCACCAGGAGCGTCTGCACCAGCGCGAGCACCTGGCGCAGCGCCGGCCCGGCCTCGGCACGACGGAGATAGGTCACCCCGCCCCACACCGCCGAGAGCGCGGCGACGACGACCACGGCGACGGCGACCCACCTGTGGGCGGTTAGCATCGGCTCGGGACCCTACAGAGGAGGATTCATGGTCGAGGAAGGCAAGCCCGCGCCGGATTTCGAGCTCGCGACCGACGAAGGCGAGAAGGTGAAGCTGTCCGACTACCGGGGCAAGCCCGTCGTCCTCTACTTCTATCCCAAGGACGACACGCCCGGCTGTACGACGCAGGCGTGCGGGATCCGCGACGTCTACGGCGAGTTCGAGCAGCGCGGCGCCGTCGTGCTCGGGGTCAGTCCCGACGACGAAGCCACGCACGTGAAGTTCAAGGACAAGTACTCGCTCCCGTTCACGCTCCTCGCCGATCCGGAGCACAAGGTGTCCGAGGACTACGGCGTCTGGCTCGAACGGAACAGCTACGGCCAGAAGCGAATGGGCATCGAGCGCTCGACGTTCCTGATCGACTCCGAGGGCAACGTCGCGAAGGTGATGCGCCGCGTCAAGCCCGACACGCACGCCGACGACGTCCTGGCCGCGCTCCCGGGGTAGATCATGGCGACGCGGGGTTTATGCGGATGAGAGGACTTGATGATCCGCCCGAGGAAATGACCTCGATCGACTGCCTCGTTCAAAACGCCAACGCCGACAGGAATCGCTCCATCGCGAGTCGTTCGGACCCATCGCGTCGCCGGCCCCCAACCGAGCACAAGGGGACCCGACATGCCTTTCCAGTTCCGTCTCGAGCTCGCCACCGGCGAGTCTGCGGAAGCGCCGACCATCGAGAGCGCCGTGCCGAAATTGGCATCCGGGCGATCGTGTGTTCATCAACCCGACAGTGCGCTACCGGGTGCTTGAGTTGCGCGAGAGACGTCCGCGTTGACGCCTGCGGTCGGCGGGACTAGCGTGGATTGGGGCCGAGGCCTGCCGCATGGCACGAATCTTCCTCAACTACCGGCGAGGCGATGCCGCTGGTTCGGCAAGGCGGCTCTTTGATGAACTGGCGGCGCGCTACGGCGCGCACGAAATTTTCTTCGACGATGGCTCGATCGAGTCAGGCGCCCACTTCCACGAGATCGAAATAGAAGCCGTCCGCTCGGTTGACGTCTTTCTTGCGCTTATTGGGCCGGACTGGTTCCAGCGCGGCCCGACCGGGCGGCGCCGGATTGACGACCCGGACGACCACGTGCGCCTCGAGATCAAGGCCGCGCTCACCAGCGACATTCGCGTCATTCCGGTGCTCGTCGATGGCGCAACAATGCCGCGCCCCGAGGAGCTGCCGGTGGAACTCCGGCAGCTCGCCTTCCGCAAGGAACTCGTGATCAGTGGCCCGGCCTGGCAGTCGGGCGTCGCCAGGCTCCTTAGAGTGCTCGACGCATTCGACGCGCCTCCGGCTCCCACCGCCGCTCGGCCATCGCCAGGTGAACGACTCTTGGAACGCCTCCGTCGCACGAGCAAAGCCCGACCCGCTCCCTCTGGCGCGTCCGGTTCCGTCTTCCCCGAGCGACCCCTGAGCAGCATGCTTCGCGAGGCTGCGCTCGCGGGGGTTGTTCCGGGCTCTGCTGTCGCCGCGCCCTCCGCGCCTGCAGAGCCACCGGTCAAAGAGGCCTTCCCGGGCGCCCCGGCGGGCACGCGCGCACTCGGCGGTCTGCGGATCCTTGTGCCGCTGGCGCTGCTTGGCGCTGGTGTCGTCGTGGCGAAGTGGCTTCTGGGCTGGTTTGTCCAACTGGTCGAGCTGGCGGAGTCGTCAGGGGACACGGTCGAATGCACGGTCTTTGCGCCGCCGTCCGCCGCCCCGGGCGAGTCCATCCTGATCCAGGCGTTTGCGCATTTGCCCGAGCAGGCCAACGACGCGCGCGCGATCGCAATGGAGCTTGACGCCGACGCGCGCAGGCGGACATTCCAAAGCCTCGAGGCGCCCGTGCCGCAGGGCGGCAGACTCCACTTCGAGTTGCGGATGCCTGGGCTCGAGGTCGACGATCCTGTCGTCTCGCTGATCTGGCGGCGCAGGGCGGAAGCCGTGCAGTTCGGGGTGCGAGTTCCGCCGGCGGCCGCCGACGGGGCGGTGATCGGCACGCTGGAGGTCAGCCTCGATTCGGCACCAGTCGGCCACGTCAAGTTCAAACTCGCCGTCGACCGCCACGCAGCGGAGGCGCCCAGCGAGCCGCAGGGGGAACATGCGCGGCGCTACAGGGCGGCGTTCATCTCGTACGCGTCGAGGGATCGCGAGAAGGTGCTCGCGCGGGTGCAGATGCTGTCGGTCGTCGGAATCCGCTACTTCCAAGACCTGCTGAGCCTCGAGCCCGGCGACCGCTGGGAGAAGAAGCTCGAGTTGGGAATCGACGAATGCGACCTGTTCCTGCTGTTCTGGTCGAGCGAGTCAAAGCGGTCGGAATGGGTCCGCCGGGAAACGCGGTACGCGCTCGACCGCAGGGGTGAGAATGAGCTGTCGCCGCCGGAGATCCGACCGGTCCTACTCGAAGGTCCTCCGATCGTCGAGCCCTGGGAGGAGCTCGCCCACCTTCACTTCAACGATCGGCTGCTCTACTTCATGAGGCCACCGGATGCCGCGTAACGCACAGGCACCGGGCCGCGCGAGTCGTCCCGAGGGCAGCGTGAGTCGCGCGTACGGCGCTTGCAGTCGAGGCAGCGGGTGGTTAAGGGCACGGCGTCAACTTGCTTTCAATCCGACGGGGGCACGGGGGCGGTATTGCCGAGCGGGCGGGTCCCTTCCCTCACAGGGCGCAAGTGGAGGACTCAAGGTCTCCCCTCGGGTCACACTCCAGCCCGTCCCATGCCATCAGATGTGCGTCCGCATCGCAATGGTTCAGAGCCAGCCGACGAGCTGGACGGGTTCGGGCTGATCTTCGAGCGCGTCGAGTGCCATGCAGAGCGCGATGATCGAGTCGTTCAGCGTGTCGAGCGATGGTCTGTCGAGCCGCCAGCCGCGGCGTGAGTCCCAGACGGGTTCGCCAGGCGTGAACTCGGGATTGCCGACGCAGGCTTGCCACGCGCCCGGCGGGAGCCAGTGGCCGGCGGCGCGTCCCACCGGCAGCGGGTGATCGCCTGCCGCGAGGCCGTCGCGGAGTTCCTCGACCGGCTGTGGATTGAGACGGGCGCCGCACCGGGCGATGAGCCTCCTCTACGCGCTCGCGAGCGGGCACGCGATCGTCAACGGCCGCGCCCAACGCACGACCGCCGACCTTCCCCTCGTCGCACGGGCGGCGCTCGAGTCGACGCCGAACGACCGGCGCGCGGTGATGCGGCTCCTGATCCAGACCGACGGGGTCGTACTGACGACGGACGCCCGGATGTAACAGACCAAGAGAAGCGAAAGCCTCGCAGCCATGCGGCTTGCGAGGCCTATGCGGATGAGAGGACTTGAACCTCCACGGGGTTACCCCCACACGGACCTGAACCGTGCGCGTCTACCAATTCCGCCACATCCGCGCGGACGGACAGTGTAGCGCCTGACTTTCCGGGTTCTCAGGCGTCGCACGTACCATGATCGGCCTGCGCAGGGGTCTTCTGATTGCCATTTTCCTCGCCCTGATGGCGCCCGCTCAGGCGTGGGCCGGCGACGTGGAGGTGGTCGTTCGGTTGGATCAGCCCGGGCTCGCCGGTGCACGCGCCACGAGCAAGACGCTGAATGCCTCGGCGAAGAGCGCGCAACTCGACATTGCCTCGCGTTCCAGCGCTGCCTATCTGACGGACCTCGACCGTGCGCAGGACGCGTTCCGGGCACGGTTGCGACGCGCGGTCCCGACGGCCCGCGTGCGCTGGCGTTACCAGGTGACGCTGAACGGCGTCTCCGTTGTTCTCCCGGCCTCTCAGGTCTCGCGGCTCGGGCGGCTTTCCGGCGTCGCGGCGGTCTATCCCGCCGTGCGGTATGTCCCGCGGCTCGACCGCAGCGTGCCGCTGATTGGGGCGCCGCAGCTCTGGGCCGAGGGGTCCGCCTCGATGGGGGAAGGCCAGAAGATCGCCATCCTCGACACCGGCCTCGACCAGACGCATCCGTTCTTCTCGCCCAACGGGTTCGCCTACCCACCCGGCTTCCCGAAGGGCCAGACCGCCTACACGACGCCGAAGGTGATCGTCGCGCGGACGTTCGCGCCGCCCGGGACGACGCGGCGGAACTCGCTGATCCCGATCGACGAGGACGGCCACGGCACCCACGTCGCCGGGATCGCCGCCGGCGACTTCGGGACGGTCGGCGTCCTCGGAACGAGCCTCTCCGGGGTGGCCCCTCGCGCATACATCGGCAACTACCGAGTGCTCGCGGTGGCGACGGCCGATTTCTGCTGCAACGGCAACGCGCCCGAGATCTCGCGCGCGATCGAGGCCGCGGTGCGCGACGGGATGAACGTGATCAACCTCTCGATCGGCGAGGTCGAGATCGATCCGTCGCGCGACATCGTCGCGCTCGCGATCCACGGCGCCGCCCAGGCAGGGGTCGTCACCGTTGCCGCAGCGGGCAACGACTTCGACGCGTTCGGGCCGGGCTCGATCGGGTCGCCCGCGAGCGCCGCGGACGCGATCGCCGTCGGAGCCGTCGCGGACGGACGAGAGGAGCCTGAGGGCAGGATCGTCTCGTTTTCGTCCGGAGGCCCGTCGCCACTCTCGCTGCGCCTGAAGCCGGAGGTGATGGCGCCGGGGGAGAGCATCCTCTCCTCCTTCCCGGGCGGCTCGTGGACGCTCCTCAGCGGCACCAGCATGGCCGCGCCGCATGTCGCAGGCTCGGTCGCGCTGCTCCGCGCACGCCACCCCGGCTGGTCGGTTGCCGCGATCCGATCGGCACTCGTGACGACGGGGACGCCGGTCGGCGCCGCTCAGCGGACAGGCGGCGGCCTGATCTCCGTGCCGCGTGCGGACCGCCCGCTGATCTCCGCGCGACCGAGCGCGCTCTCATTCGGACTCGTTCGCCCCGGGCGCACGCTGCACGCGAACGTGCGCCTCGCCGACGCCGACGGAGGCGCCGGGACGTGGTTCCAGGGTTCGACGGCCGTCACGGTCCCCGGCACGCTCAGGCTCGGTCTGCGCGCGCCTGCCGCCGAGGGCGACGTCAGCGGGACGATCGAGCTCCGTCGTGGCGACGACGTGCGAAGGATCCCGTACTGGTTCCGGGTCGAGATCCCGCGGCTACCGGCGCCCTCAGGACGCCTGACGCGAACGGGTACGTACGGGGGCTCGACGCTCGGACGCCCGTCGCGCGTGACGACGTACCGCTATCCCGAGCTGCCCGGTCGCGCGCTCCGCGGGCCCGAGCAGGTGTTCCGCTTCGTCCTCCGCCGTCCCGTCGAGAACTTCGGCGTCGCGACGCTGCGGGGGCTCGTGCAACCGCGCGTCGTCCGTGCGGGCGACGAGAACCGGCTCGTCGGCTACGCGGGGCTGCCGTTCAACATCAACCCGTACGGCGACCGAATGTACACCCCGCAGGCGGTCGCGGGAGCCGAGCGACCGCGCGCGGGCGCGTACGACGTCGTGTTCGACTCGCCACGAATCGGGGACCGGTTCACGTTTCGCTTCTGGGTCGACGACCGCAGGCCGCCGGCCGCCCGCCTGCTCGCGACCTCCGGCCGGAGAGCGATCAGCGTGCGGGTCGCGGACGCAGGGGCAGGCGTCGACCCTCGCTCGCTGAGGGCATCGATCGACGGCGGCTCGGTCGCCGTCGAGCTGAAGGGAAGCATCGCGCGGATCGACGTCTCCACCGTCGAGCGCGGCACGCACCGGCTCGTCTTCTCTGTCGCGGACTATCAGGAGACCAAGAACACGGAGAACATCGCCGGCGTGCTCCCGAACACGCGCGTCCTGCGCGCGCAGATCACCTTGCGCTAGCGCCGGTCGCGCTCGTCGAGCGTGGGCAGCTGCTCGAGGTCGCGCTCGACGCTCTTCGCGAACTCCTCGCTTTCGCTCTCCACAAGGTGGAGGTGCGGCTTGCGCCGGCGCTGCGGCGTCGGCAGACGCCGTCCGTTGAGCCCGATGCGGGTAGCCACTCGCGGCCACTCGGCCGAGAGCAGAACGGCGACCGCGCCGGCGAGCAAGAGCGCGTAGATCCAGCCCACTGCGTCCGGATTCTACCGTCGCGCTACTCGGGCTTCGGACGCGGGACGACGAGCTGAGGCGCGACGATCGCCGTGGCCGTGGTAGTTCGCTAAAGCCCCAGCGGCTCCTGCCGATTACTCACCCTATGGAGCCGACGATCCTCCTGATGGAGCTGGTCTTCGCGATCACACTGATGCGGGCCCTGCTCGTGGCCGCCCGGGTCGTCCCGCCGAGCTGCGGGCGCTGCGGCGTACAGCTCGAGCGCCGTGCCCTGGGCGAGCGCGTCTGCCGCTGCGCCGAGTAGCCAGATCTAGCCCGGCAGCACCGGAACGTCCCAGAGCACGAACGCCGCGGCGAGCGCGATCGCCAGGATCACGCCTGCCGCGCCGGCGGCCGCCTGCTGCAGGGGGCTCGCCTGCTCGCGCGCGCTCTCCACGCGGTCAAGGATGCGTTCCAGGAGCCGCTCGGCGGGGTCGAACTCGAGCGCCAGGATGCCGAGACCGACGGCGATGAGTACGAGTCCGGGGCCCGGGACGCCCGGCAAGGCAAGCAGCAGGCCCGCGAGCATCACGATCACGCCCAGCACGACGACCGCCGCTCGGTAGAGGAGGCCGCGCTGCTTGTGGCGCTCCTTCCGCTCGCGAAGCTTCCGGATCGCCGGGCGCGGCTCGCTCATCCTCGGGGAAGGCTAACTACGATGCCCTGGATGCAGGACCTGCTCCCGGACTTGCGGCGCTGGCTCGCGCGCGGCGACGCGATCGCGCTGGCCGTGGTCACCGCCACGCGCCGCTCCGCCCCGCGACCTGTCGGCTCCGTGCTCGGCGTCTCGTCGTCGGGCGAGCTCGCCGGGTCGGTCTCCGGCGGCTGCGTCGAAAACGAGGTCTACGGCGAGGCCCGCGAGGTGCTGGAGGGCGCGCCGGCGCGGCAGCGGACCTTCGGGATCTCGGACGACGCCGCGCTCCAAGTGGGGCTGCCGTGCGGCGGGGAGATCGATGTCTTCGTGGCCGCCGCCGAGGCAGACCTCGTGCGCCGCGCGATCGAGGAGGTCGAGGCGGGACACGTCGTCACCGTCCAGCCCGCCGGCGAGGGGCTCGAGGTCGTCTCACGCCCGCCTCCTCGCCTGTTCGTCGTGGGCGCCGTGGACACCGCCGAGGCGCTCTGCCGCGGCGGGCGGGCGCTGGGCTGGCGGACGATCGTCGCCGACCCCCGCGCCCGCTTTGCGACCCCTGAGCGGCTGCCGAGCGCCGACGAGCTGCTCCTGCTCTGGCCCGAGGAAGCGCTCGCGCAGGTCGCGCCCGACGAGGGCACCGCGGTCGTCGTGCTCGCGCACGAGGACCGTTTCGACCTGCCCGCGCTCGCAGGCGCACTCGCGAGCGATGCGTTCTACGTCGGCGCGATCGGCTCGCGGCGGACCCAGGCGGCGCGGCGGGAGAAGCTGCTCGAGCTCGGCGTCGCCGAGGAAGCGATCGACCGGATCAACGGTCCCGCCGGGCTCGACCTGGGTGCCGACACGCCCGCCGAGACGGCTGTCTCCATCCTCGCGGAGATTCTCGCCGTCCGGGCAGGGCGTGAGGGCGGTTCGCTCCGAGGGCACACGGGCCGCATCCACGCGGCGGTGTGAAGACCGCCGAACGCCTCGCCGAGCTCGTCGTCGGTCCGGGCGGCGCGAACGTACAGCCGGGGCAGTTCGTCGAGGTCTCGAGCGATCTCGGCAAGGAAGAGCTGACGCGCGCCGTCGCCCGCGCCGCCTACCGACGCGGAGCGAAGTACGTCGAGGCGATCTACTGGGACCCGCACGTCAAGCGGGCGCGGCTCGCGCACGCCGCCGACGACGACACGCTCGAGTTCGTTCCCGCGTGGCTCGGCAAGCGCGTGCTGGAGCTCGGCGCCGAGCGCGCGGCGTCCATCCTGCTCAGCGGCCCGACCGAGCCTGGGCTATTCGACGATCTCGATCCGCTTCGCGTCGGGCTCGACCGGCTGCCGTCGCTCAAGGAATACCTGACGGTGATCAACGAACGGACGATCAACTGGGCGATCATCCCGGGCGCCAACGAGAGGTGGGCGCGGCTGGTGCACCCGGAGCTGCCGGCCGACGAGGCGCTGCCGCAGCTCTGGGAGGACGTCGCCTTCGCTGCAGGCTCGACGAGGACGACCCGTCGGCGGCCTGGCAGGAGCGGATGCGAACCCTGCGCGCGATCGCCGCGAAGCTGACCGAGCGGCGCTTCGACGCGCTCGAGTTCGACGGCCCGGATACCCAGCTCAGGGTCGGGCTCTTTCCGAGCTCGCGCTGGGAAACGGCCGCGAAGGAGACGGTCGACGGAGTCGGCCACATCGTGAACCTTCCGTCGGAGGAGGTCTTCACCGCGCCCGACCCAGCGCGTGTGGACGGCGTCGTGCGCGCCACGATGCCGCTCGAGCTCGGCGGCGTCGTCGTGGAAGGGATCGGCGTCCGCTTCGAGGACGGGCGCGCGGTGCAGATCGACGCCGAGCGCAACGTCGAAGTGCTCAAGCAGCGCGCGGCGAAGGACGAGGGTGCGTCACGCCTCGGGGAGGTCGCGCTCGTCGATCGCGAGGGCCGGGTCGGTCAGCTCGGGACGGTCTTCTACGACACACTCCTGGACGAGAACGCGACCAGCCACGTCGCGATCGGCAAGGCGTACGACCTGACCGTCGGCGACGAGGACCGCGAGCGCGCAAATGAAAGCGAGATCCACATCGACTTCATGATCGGCGGCGACGATGTCGCTGTCACCGGCGTCACGGAGTCGGGCGAGCGCGTGCCGGTGCTCCGCGAAGGCCGCTGGCAGCTCTAACGCCGCGCCACGAGCCGTAGCCGCGAGCCCTGGACCCGCACGATCGCGGCGTCGACCCGCGGTCGGTTCGTGCCGCCCGGGAACTCGATCGTCCCGAGCACGCCGCCGACAGAGATCCCCTTGCGGAGCTCGGCGGCCACCCGCGCGGGCTGGGTGCTCGCGGCCTCTTCGATCGCGACCGAGAGCACGTCGACGGCGTCCGCTCCGAGCGCGGCGAGGATCGAGTCTGGACGCCGGCCGTGGAGTGACCGGTAGCGCTCGTAGAACTCGTCCGCCTCGTTCCCGGGATCCGGGAAGCCGTACGTCGCGTAGACCGCGCCGTCGGGGGCGCCCTTCGGCGGAGTGACACGCTCCGGCGCGTCCGCGCCCACGAGTTCCGTCCCGCGCGTCCGAAGGTCGAGGAGCGACGCCACGCGCACGCCGCGCGAGGTCTCCGGCGGGAGCAGCCGCGCCGCGTGGTCGTCGACGTACGACTCGAGCGCCGCCGCCTGGGCTGCGGGTGATAGGCCGGCCGTGAACACACGCCGCAGGCTCACCGGGAGCACGCCGTCGTCGCACGGCGCGAGCGCCAGTGCCCCGCTCGCGTTTGCCGCGCGTGCCGCACGCACGACGCCATCGCGGCAGGGCAGCACGAGCAGTCGCACTCCCTGGGCAGCGAGCGCCGGCACGGGCCCTCGTACGAGGTCGATCGCAACGGCTCCTCCGATTCCGCCCGCGTTGTTGATCTCAGCGACCGCGACGCGGGCGCCCTCCGCCACGAGCGGCTCGCCCGCGACGATCCCGATCCGGACTCGTCCCGGCTGGAGCTCCTCGTCCTCTCCGCCCCCTGCGCAACCCGCGGCGAGCACGACCACGACTAGGACGACGAGCGCGCCGTGCCGCATCCCGCGAGTCTACGGAGGCCGGAAATCACCCTTTCGAGGGATCGGCAACCCCCCTTTCGCGGTAGTGCACAGCAATTGCCCGATGGGAGGATCGAAGTCCCTCCACGCGGCCCCCGAAGTTGCAACTCACCATCAGCGACCCCGCCTATACCGAGCGGCTCGCGACGTTCCTCGAGAGCCTCGGGCAATCGGCGGTCGTCGCCGGTCCGGCCCAGGTCGAGCTCGTCGTCGACGACCGCTCGGAGCTCGTCCGCAGCGAGCTGCGGATCTACCTGAAGGTCTGGGGCGTCCTCTACCCGGACGCCAAGGTCACCGTCGACTAGCCCAGCGAGGTCGACAGCTTCTGCTGCTCGCGGGCCACGTCTCGCGCGCGCTCGTCGACGAGCTTGACTCGCTCGTTAGAGGCCTTGATCGCCGTGATGTCGGCGCGGCGGCCCGCCGGCGTCAGCTTGGAGATCAGGCGAAGCCGCTGGATCAGGTACGAGGCGGTGGCCGTGTCGTGCCGCCGCGCCGCCGCGCGCAGCTGGCGCGCGAGCGACGAGGTGGTCTCCAGCCGCTGCACGAACGCGCCGTGCGACGGGGCCAGCGCCGCAGGCGGCTCGAGCTTCTCGAGCCGCGCGCGTACCAGGTCGAGGTGGTCCGCGTACGACGGGAACGCCGCGACCTGATCATCTGAAGTCTTCGCCTTTGACAGCCGCGCGCGCAGCGCGACCGCGGCCGGCTGGATCGGCCGTGCCTCACGCTGCAGCGTCTCGATGTAAACGGCCATCGCCGTCACGTCGTGCGCGACGCGCTCGTCTTCGTCGAGCAGGCGGAGCAGGGCCCGGTGGAGTCCGTCGGCGTCCGCGGGCGGATCGAGCACGGCAACACGGTCGCGCAGCGTCGCGATCGTCCGCTCCGACTCGCGCAGCTTCGGCACGAGCCTGGCGAGCGGCGTCTTCCCGCCGAATTGGCGCGAGCCCGGTACTCCGGCGCTCGCCGCATCAGCGCCGGAGTAGGTGTCACATCGGAACGCGTTCTCCGTACGCGCAAGAAGAGGCCGCCACACGTAGACCCGCCGATGACTTCTCCCCTCGACTCCCCAGGCCCCCACCAGAGGCCGGCCCCGCGACAATGACAGGGGCACGGAGAGTCTTCAATAGGCCGAACGGCCTACTGGCGTCAGCAGCACGAAAAGCGCGGCGCCTGGTCGCCGCGCTTGGAGGCTCCCCGGGTTGGACTCGAACCAACAACCCTCCGGTTAACAGCCGGATGCTCTGCCAATTGAGCTACCGGGGATCGGGGCCGGAGCATTGTAGCGGCGGTCCGATTGCGTTCTAGGCGAACTCCCGGATGGCGGTCCGGATCTCGGCGAGCTTGTGCTGGAGCTCCTGCAGGTGCGCCTCGTCGGCGGCCTCGAGCTCCCGGCCCAGCCGGCGTTCGCGAAGGCGGAGCAGGAGCTGCTTCGCGGTCTCCTCGTCGATCCCGTCCGCTTCCGCACGCGCGTCGAGCTCGGCGAGCAGCGCGATGAGCTCGGGCTCGGGCGCCGGCGGCGGGTGCAGCAACCGCTCCCGCAGCTCGCGGTGCACCTCCGAGTCGAAGTGCTCGGGACCGAGCTCCGCGAGCACACGCTCGAGCGCGGGATGCGCGCGCACTCCGGCGAGCGCGCTGCGTTCGAGCCGCTCTCCCACGTCGATGAGCCGCGCGGAAATCGCGCCGCCCGCGCTGGTCGTCCCGCTCACCGCAGAACGCAGCTGAACGGTCAACCCCAGGCGGTCGTTCGCGAGCCTCCACGCGTCGTGCCGCTCGGGCGATTCGGGAATGCCGTTCAGGACGTCCTGCACGCGCAGGTACGCGTGCTGCCGGTCGCGCGCGCGCTCGAGCTCGAGGCGGACGCGATGCACTGCATACGGCTGCGCGGCGCCGAGGCGCTCCTCGAAACCGTTGGGATCGTCGGCCGGATCGCGCCCGGGCGGAAGAGCGACGACGCGCACGTCGAACCCTTGCTGCAGCGCGAGTTCCATTCCACGCAGCGTTGCATCCTCGCCGGCAGCATCCGAGTCGAAGCAGAGGAAGACGCGGCGCGTCAGCCGCCTGAGCTCGCGCAGTTGCCGGTCGGTCAACGCGGTCCCCATCGACGCCACGACCGGCTCGAGCCCCGTCTGCCGCAGCGCGATCACGTCCGGGTTCCCTTCGACGACGAGCGCACGGTCCTGCTTCGAGATCGCGCCGCGCGCGAGGTGGAAGCCGTAGAGCACGTTCGACTTGTGGAAGAGCTCGCTCTCGCGCGAGTTCACGTACTTGCCGCGCAGCGGGTCGTCGTCGTAGAGCTTCCGCGCCTGAAAGCCGATCACACGTCCGCGCGGGTCGGTGAGCGGGAACATGAGACGGCGCTGGAAGTAGTCGTTGCCGCGTGCGGTGACGAGCCCCGCAGCCGCGAGCTCGTCCGCGCTGAAACCCTTTTCACTCGCCTTGCGCGCAAGCGTCGCACCGGCGGGAGAGAGGCCGAGGCGGAACTCGCGGCAGACGTCCTCGCCGAGCTTGCGCGACGCGAGGTAGTCGCGCGCGACGGCGCCCGCGTCCGACTCCCAGAGCACGCGCTCGTAGTAGGACGCGGCCTGCTCGAGCAGCGCGAGCAGCCGTTCGCGCCGCCGGCGCTGCGCATCGGCTGCCGGTGACAACTCCTCGTACTCGAGCTCGACGTGGAAACGGTCCGCGAGCCACTCGACCGCGCCGACGAAATCGAGGCTCTCGGTCTCGCGCACGAACGAGATCGCGTCGCCGCCGACGCCGCAGCCGAAGCAGTGGTACGTGCCGCGGTCGGGCGAGACGGAGAACGACGGCGTCTTCTCGTCGTGGAACGGACAAAGACCCGTGTAGCGGCCGCCGACTTTGCGCAGCCGCGTCTTCGCCTCGACGAGGTCGACGATGTTCGCCGCGGCCTTGACCGCCTCGACCGAGGCGTCCTTGATCCGCGCCATCAGTCCTGCTCCACGAACTCGAGCGCGAAGCGGTCTGTCATCCCCGAGAGATAGTCGGCGATCGCGTCAGCGTCGTCCCCGCGCGCCGCCAGGCGCTCGAAGATCGCGCGTACCGTCGCCCGCGCACGCTCGTGCTCGCCGCGGGTGTGCGGACCGAGGTACACGTGCTCGAACATGAAGCTGCGAAGCGAGAGCATCGCGCCTCCGACCTCGTCGCTCTGGACGATGTCGCCGGCGGCGGCCGAGCTCTCCACGAGGTCGTGGACGAGCGTGTCGATCCGCCGCGACCCCTTCGGGCCGAGCACGTCGATCTCGTCGCGCGGCAGCTCGTCGGCGCTCAGGATCCCGAAACGGATCGCGTCGTCGATGTCGTGGTTGATGTACGCGACGCGGTCGACTATGCGCACGATCTTCCCCTCGTGGGTCTCGGGCTCGTCCGGGCCGGTGTGCTTCAGGATCCCGTCCCGCACCTCCCAGGTCAGGTTCAGCGACTCGGCGATCCGTAGCGACTGCTCGTTGTGGCGGAAGCCGCGCCCGAAGCGCTCGCGCAGGCATTCGTCGAGCGCCTCCTCGCCCGCGTGGCCGAAGGGCGGATGGCCCATGTCGTGGCCGAGCCCGATCGCCTCGGTCAGGTCCTCGTTGAGGCGCAGCGCCCGCGCGACGCCGCGCGCGATCGCCGTCGTCTCGAGCGTGTGCGTCATGCGCGTTCGGTAGTGGTCGCCGGAGGGGTCGATGAACACCTGTGTCTTCCCCTTCAGGCGCCGGAACGGCTTCGAGTGCAGGACGCGGTCGCGGTCGCGCTGGAACGGCGTTCGCACGCGGCACGGCTCCTCGTCGCGCGGTCGCCCGCGCGTCTCGTACGAGCGCACGGCGCGCGGCGAAAGCCACTGCTCCTCGTGCGCGCGCACGCCCTGCTCGAAGGCGTCCGCGATCCGTCCGGCCAGTTCCGGCATGCGTCTCAGCGTAGTCGGTCACCCGGCCGGGAACCGCGGGCCCGCCCAGCCGTATCCGTTCGGAACGTGGTCGGGAGGCGTCCCCGTCCCAAACCTCCACCCACCCGGGGCACTGCGGCCCTCGGGACGCTACCGCGTCGCATGCGGCTCTGTATCACGCGCGCGTGTACAAGAAGCAAAAAGAGTGTGGCAATTCGTCCTCAGACGATGATCGGGACCGTCCCACCGTCGGCACTCCACGCCGCCCCCGTCACGTACGACGCCCGATCGGAGCAGAGGAACGCGACCACAGCTGCGATCTCCTCCGGCTCCGCGAGCCGCCCGAGCGGCCGGCCTGCGCCAACCGACGCGAGCACTTCGTCTCGCCCTTTGCCCGACCGCTCCGCCTGCTGGTCGGCAAGCCCGCCCTCGCCGAGCCAGGCGTCGGTCGCGGTCGGCCCCGGCGTGACGGCGTTGCAGCGGATCCCGTCGCGCGCGTAGAGATCGGCCACGAGTCGCGAGAGCGAGAGGACAGCCGCCTTCGTCACCGAGTAGTGCGGCATCGCGGTCGACGGCCGCTTGGCTGCGGTCGACGAGACGTTGACGATGGCCCCGCGCCGCCGTTCCCGCATCGAAGGCACGACGGCACGAATCGACCGGACGTAACTCATCACGTTCAGCTGCCACAACTCGTCCCACTCGCGGTCGCCGACCTCGAGGAAGTCAGCCTGATACGCGACGCCGACGTTGTTGACCAGGCAGTCGATGGGCCCGACCTCCTTGGCGACCTCGACGACGAGTGCCTCTGGCGCCGCCGGCTCGGCGAGATCGGCGACGACCGCGAGCGCAGCGCCGACCTCGCGCCGCGCGGCTTCCGCACGCTCTGATTCGCGGCCGCTCAGGACGACCCGCGCCCCCTCAGCGACGAGCAGCCGGGCGGTCTCGAGCCCGATTCCGGTGGTCGATCCCGTGACGACGCACACCCGGTCGCGAAGGCCCAGATCCATGCTCGCTAGCGTAGTGACGGTGACGATGCTGCTCCTGACGAGGCACGGCGAGACTGATTGGAACGCCGAGCGGCGCTGGCAGGGGCGCTCCGACCCGCCGCTGAACGAGCGCGGCCGCGAGCAAGCGCGCGAGCTGGCCGCGACGCTCGATGGCATCGACGTCATCTACGCGAGCGATCTTGCGCGAGCTAGGGAGACGGCCGAGATCCTCGGCGATCGTCTCGGCCTCGAAGTCCGACTCGACGCGCGTCTGCGCGAGCGCTCCTTCGGCGCCTGGGAGGGGCAGACCTGGGAGGACCTGGAGCAGCGGCACGCCGCCGCGCTCCGCCGCTGGCAGGCAGGCGAGACCCACGGTCCGGAGGACGCAGAGCCGTACGAGGACTTCAGCCGGCGGGTCGAGTCCTTCCTGGAGGAGATCCTCCAGACGCACCCCGGCGAGCGGGTTCTGGTCGTGGGCCACGGAGGCTCCATCCGGGCGATCCACGCCCTGGCCGAGGGCCTGGACTATGGCCGAGACCACCTCCGGATCCCCTCTGTGGCGAACTGCGGCCTGTCCCGATATTCCGTTCTGGAGGGAAAACTCGCGCGGCTAGACTGACCCCCGGTGGAGGACTACACGAACAAGTACAAAGGCGAGGCCGTCGAGATCGCTCTCTTCGGAGGCGAGTATCAGGAGGGCGTCCTGACCGCATATTGCTACGTCGAGGACGTCGCCCACATCGAGCTGAACGGGCACATCCTGATCCCCCTCCAGAACATCGCCTCGCTCCACTGCTCGAGCCGCTGCGACGCCCCGGAGGCCGACTGGCCGCCGCGCGGGCTCGAGGACGAGCGCGAAGACGACGCCTGAGCCGCGCGCCGTGCGTCTCGCCGCCGCTCGGAACCTGCTGAAGGTCTGGGCGCTCGTCGCAGGGCTGTGCGCGGTGCTCGGCCTGCTCGGCTGGGCGGCGGGCGGGTATCGCCTGCTCTCGAGCGTCGTCTTCTGCTCGCTACTTGCCGCCGCTGCGGCGTACTGGCACGTCGACCGCGTCGTGATGGGGATGATCGGCGCGCGTGAGCTACTGCTGGCGGAGGCGCCCGCAGTCCATTCGATGGTCGAGCGCCTCGCCGCAGTCGCGCGCGTGGCGAAGCCGAAGCTCTACGTGATTCCGGACGGACATCCCCGCGCGCTTGCAGCGGGCCGCGGGCCGCGAGGGGCGGCGATCGCGGTCAGCCGCGGCCTGCTCGCCGCGGCACCGCCGGCGGAGCTCGAGGGCATCCTCGCGCACGAGCTCGCGCACATCCGTGCGCGCGACGTCGTCACGCAAGAGCTAGTGGTCGTGCTCGCCGCCGCGCTCGTCGATCTCACGCGCGTCGGCGGGTTCCTGCAACGCGCCCTGCTGTTCCTGCTCGGCCCGCTGGCGGCTGCGCCCGTGCACCTGATGCTCTCGCCGAAACGCGAGTTCGCCGCCGACCGCTTCGCTGCACGTGTCTGCCAATCGCCGCACGGGCTCGCCGACGCGCTGCTCCGGTTGGAGCAGACGAGCGAGCTCGTGGAGTTTCGCGCGAGCCCGGCGACCGAGCCGCTCTACACGATCAACCCGTTCGACCCACGCGGGGTCGCCGCGATGTTCCTCACGCACCCGCCGACGGCGGAACGCGTACGGCGTCTGCGGGCTCTCGACCCCGACTGGGAGAAGAACCTGCGGGCTGCGTAGCGGCCTCCGCCCGGCGGGCGACGCCGAGGGTGACCGCACCCACCGCGATGAGAAGCGGCACGATCGCATAGGCCGTGCGTAGACCCGCTGCGTCCGCGAGCGCGCCGAGCACGAACGGTGCCACCCCGACCGCGATTCCGGTGGCGAAAGCTGCCCGCGCGCTCGCCGCGTCTGTCCGGCCGCCGGCCGCCCGGATCGCAAGCGCTAGCCCGAGCGGATAGAGCAGCGAGACGCCGGCGCCGGTCACGGCAAGCGCTGCGACCGCAGCGGGCGCCGCCGGAACGAGCCAGAAGACGACGAATCCCCCCGCCGCAACGAGCAGCGCCGCGACGAGGAGCCGTTCCGGCACGAAGCGCCTTGCGAGCCAACCCCCGGCGAAGCGGCCTGTCGCCATGCCGACGAGAAAGACGCTTGCCGCCGCCGCAGCGCTCGACGCGCTGAGATTTCGCTCCGATTCGAGGTAGTCGGTGCTCCAGAACACAACGCAGAACTCGATCGCGACGAAGAACAACAAGGAGAGCCAGTAGAACCAGTAGCCGCGCGGCAACGCGGTCTCGTGATCGTGCGGGAGCTCGGGCGCGGCGGGAAAGCACACGGACGCGTAGGCCAGCGCGAGCGCGGGGACTGCGAGCACCGACGCGGCGACGAACACGGCTCGCCAGTCGGAACCGAGAAGAATGGCGACCGCTACGGCGAGCGGCGCAGTCGCACCGAGTGCCGCAGCGAGCGCGTTCGATTCGACGATCGCAGCGGGACCAAGCGTTCCGTGACGGTCCGCGAGCGCGGCCTGGATAATCGCGACGAGCAGCGCGCCCGAGAACCCGAAGAGCACGGCCACGGGCAGCGTGATCTCGATCCGGCCGCCGAGCGCAAACCCGAGCGCACAGAGTGAAACGGCGGTCGCTGCGACCCAGAACGCGCGCCGGCGGCCGATTCCAACCACGAATCGATCCCCCACCAGACCGACGGTGATCGCGCCGACGGCGATCAGCGTGGTGTGCAGGCTCACCGTCGCCCGCGACACGTCGAGCTGTTTCCGCAGCGCCGGAAGCGCGGGACCGAGCGCGTAGAGCAGGAAGCCCCACAGTCCGAGCATCAGGTAGGCGAGCCGGGTGAGCTCATCCCGCTCGAGGCGCTGCGGCGCGCTCAACGAAGCTCGCCGGGCAGAAGCGAGAACATCACCGAGTCTCGCCGGCGCCCGTCCGGGTGGCGCAAGTGTGAGCGCAGAACGCCTTCGCGCTGGAAGCCGACCTTCTCGGCGACGCGCTGCGACGCGCGATTGTCCGGGTCGGTGATCAGCTCGAGACGCTCGAGTCCAAGCTCATCGAACCCGTACCGGCAGAGCACTCGCAGCGCACGCGTCAGGATCCTGCGACCGCGCGCCTCAGAGGCGCACCAGTAGCCGATGTGCCCCGTGCCCGACTCGTTCGTCCGCATCCCGATCGAGCCGACAACGTCTCCGTTCAGCGTGACCGCGAACTGCTGCCCCGGCTCGCGCGCCCAGGTCCCGTTGACGAACGCCCGCGCGTCGGCCTCGGTGTAAGGCCTCGGGATGACCGGAATCCAGTGGAGGATCTCCTCGTCCTGGCATGCAGCAACAATTGCCGGGACGTCATCGAGCGTCCAGGGTCGTAGGGCGAGATCGCTGTCACGCAGCTCCATCGCGCGAGTGTAGGCAAAGAGAAAGGGCCCCTTTTGGGGCCCTGAAGGAATTCGGCGGCGACCTACTCTCCCGGGAGGTTGCCCTCCGAGTACCATCGGCGCTGGCGGGCTTAACTTCTCTGTTCGGAATGGGAAGAGGTGTACCCCCGTCGCTATGACCGCCGAAATTGTCAAAGGCGGCTCGCTCGCGCGGCGCGCACACCCTCAAAACTCCATAGCGACTAACGAGTTCTCAAATCAAGACCTCGGGCAATTAGTACGGGTCCGCTGAGCGCATTGCTGCGCGTACACGTCCCGCCTATCAACGTGGTGGTCTCCCACGGCCCTTACTCCTTCTAGAGGATGGGGAGCCTCATCTCGAGGTGGGCTTCCCGCTTAGATGCTTTCAGCGGTTATCCCATCCGGACGTGGCTAATCAGCAGCGCCGTTGGCACGACGACTGATACACCAGAGGTCCGTTCGTCTCGGTCCTCTCGTACTAGAGACGACTCCTCTCAAGCTTCCAGCGCCCATGGTGGATAGGGACCGACAGATTGTTACTCCCGAGCGGTTCTCATACCGCTCGAGGGCCAGGTCATTTCTGCCTGACTCTGCATGTCGCCATGCAGCTCGGACTGTATCTTCCGGGCTGAAAAGTCAGCCCTGTCCGGCGTACAGTCTCTGAGGGGTCATGGCCGAAGCCAGAGGACTTCCCTGCTGATTGTCCGCACCCGGCGCATTGTCACTGTCGATGAGCGACGAGTAGCGCGGGATACTCGGAGTTTCCAGCATATAGCCAGATTTATAGACAGCAAGGTCTACTGTCTCACGACGTTCTGAACCCAGCTCGCGTACCGCTTTAATGGGCGAACAGCCCAACCCTTGGGACCTACTCCAGCCCCAGGATGCGACGAGCCGACATCGCGCGTGTGTCCACCGTTTCCGGTGGCGCAGACTATGTCTTCACCCTGCCTGACCAAAGGCGAGGGGTCGGCGTGTTGTGGCGGTCATAGATTTGCTCGCTCTGCAAGCAGGACGCGCCACCTCGGCTCAAGTGAGCCCTCAGTCGTTACGGGGTCAAGCTCCGAAGAGCTGACTTCCCACGGCATTACCCGTCCAGCTCTCTCGCTGGGTGTGGGCTTCACCGTTATTAGCCGATGCTTGGCCGGTATTTCGACCGGCCCACCCCATAATTGAGGTGCCAAACCCTTCCGTCGATGTGGACTCTTGGGAAGGATGAGCCTGTTATCCCCGGAGTACCTTTTATCCGTTGAGCGACGGCACTTCCACTCGTTACCGCCGGATCACTAAGGCCGACTTTCGTCCCTGCTCGACATGTCTGTCTCGCAGTCAAGCTCCCTT
>Ga0137375_10000267_pt1 | contig 52582 bp, 46 predicted proteins | sample SagtaG_24_FD_104936 | JGI IMG/M metagenome (GOLD analysis project Ga0137375, IMG submission 104936) | Vadose zone soil microbial communities from Sagehorn Ranch, Mendocino, California, USA - Sage1_R_113_16 metaG | ecosystem: Environmental > Terrestrial > Soil > Vadose zone | place: USA... | reverse complement strand
GGTCGAAGGGGGACGGGCAATGACGGGAAAAAGGCGTCCGCCCTTCTCGTTACGCCCAGATCGCGCCTTCGTCCAGACGCTGGTGCCTGGGCCGGAAGTCAATCTGACAAAGTAGAAGTAAGGCGCCAGGCCGATTGAGGAGAGCTGGATTCTCGAAATCCGCGAGCAGTGCCGAGAGGCCCGGATCGCGTTCTTCTTTAAGCAGTGGGGCGGGCGCAACAAGAAGAAGACCGGCCGGCTGCTCGCAGGCAGAACCTGGGACGAGATGCCCGCAGTCAGCCGCCGCAGGCCCTGATCCCGAATGGCCGTCCCGATGGGACGGAGAATTCGCTGGAACCCAACCCTCGGACAGAGAGTTCGTGGCGCGGCGTCCTCTGTCCGGAGGACAACCATTCGTAGCCCCGGGTTTTCAACCCGGGGCGGGGTGGTGGCACGGCTCACCGCCGGCCACGCGAGCGTAGGAGACGCCCGCTTGGGCCGGCTGTCTTTTTTGACGATTCGGGGAAGGGGGAGAGGAGAAAACATTCCGTCGCGGCTGCTCGTATAAGGACGCATGCTCTTGACGATCCACATTGCCGCAGGCGCGCTCGCCATTGTTCTCGGTGTCGTGGCACTGTTGGCGAAGAAGGGCGGGGCCATCCACCGCCGCAGCGGGCTGCTGTTCGTCTACGCCATGCTCGTCATGGGCTTCAGCGCCTCGATCATGGGGTGTCTCAAGAGTCCCACCGACCCGAATGTATTCACCGGCTTCATGACCGGCTACTTTGTCGGCACGGCGCTGACGACCGTCCGCCCCGTATCGCCATGGACGCGGACGATCAATGGTGCCGCTCTGGCGGTCGTGGTCGGACTCGCGCTCGGCACGATCGTGAGCGGCGTCAAGGCCTTCAACAGCCCTGGCGTTTCCTCCGGCGGCGTCCCGTTTCGCACGATCGGTGTGATGTCCTTCGTCCTCGCCACCGTCATGGCCCTGGCGGCCGCCGGCGACGTGCGCATCATGCGATTCGGCCTGCCGCGCGGCGGGCCGCGTCTGGCGCGCCATCTGTGGCGTATGTGCTTCGCGCTCTTCATCGCAGCCGGGTCGTTCTTCTCGATCCGTGAGCGCGTGGCGAAAATCCTGCCCGAGCCATTCACGACGGGGCCGATGCGCGCGCTGCCGATCCTGCTGCTGTTTGGCGCGATGTTCTATTGGTTGTGGAGGGTCCGCGGACGCCGCACGTTGCCAGTGCTCGTCCGACACGATTCGATGCCACCCCCGGATTGAAATCCGGGGCTACGTGCCAGCTCCCACAAGGGGCTCTTCCCCAATCACAGGTACGACCCGACTTGCTGCGCAAACGTCGAGAAATCTTCGAGGTGGTGGTTGAGCAGACGGTGCAGAAGTGCGACGTCAATGTCCAGGTAACCGTGAACGACGACATTGCGAAAGCCTGCGACGCCTCGAAAGCGCGCGGCGAATTCGCGGGGCAGGACACCCATCTCGGCAAGGCGATCGATGGCGGTGGCGTAGTCTGAAACGTCGCGGCCGGTGCTGGCCGCGATGTGGGTTGCCACGTCAAGGGCGTTCTGAGCGCAAAGCTGGAGCCCTCGCTCTACAATCCAGCGCTCCTCCGGATCGGAGGCCAACTCGTCCACACTGCGCCCCTGGTGTCTGCGGAGGACCTGCAGCGCTTCGTCGAGCGCCAACAGATGGCGCCGGACGACAGCCGTGTCGAGCCGTCCGGGGGTCATCGTCCAAAGCTGCCTTCGGCCAGGCGCCTGGCAAGCTCGCGGTCGATTTTGCGGAGCTGCGGCAGGTAGTCGCAATAGCGCGAGAGGGCGCGCCCCTCGCGCGTCGTGGTCGCGGCGAGATCGCGGCTCAGCAGCCGCTCGCCGTCGCGCAGCACCCGGTGATAGAGCAACGGTGGAGCGTCGTTGAGGACGACGACATCGAGCCGGTCGCAGCCGAGCTCCGCCATCAAGCCGGCCATGAGCTCGGCGGCATACCCGAAAGGAGCCGGCGGCAGGCGCTGCGGATCGACGTAGACGGCGACGTCGAGATCGCTATGGGGCGCCGCCTCGCCACGCGCCGTCGAGCCGAAGCAGTAGGCGTCGAGGATCTCCGGCCGCCGCGCAAGCTGCGCCCGAAGGATGTCGAGAACCGTTTGGCGAGGCTCGGCCATGCTTCTATTATCCCGTACCGAGCCACCTCCGCCAAGCCGGACTCTCGGTCACAGCGCTCCATCGGTTGTGGCCGTCCGCCCCCGAGGTTCACGCCCCGGGCTGTGTCATCCCCTACTTCGCTCAGCGGACGCCGACGAGGTCGGCCCCATACAGCTCGCGCAGCTGGGCGCGGACCTTCCCGGCGAGCTCCTCGCCCGGCCGGGCGATCCCCGCCGCGTCCGCGACCCGGGTGACGATCTCGTCCAGGGTGGCGGGCTCGGACGCCACCTCGAGAATGAGGGCCGCCATGGCGCCCACGCGCCGGCAGCGGATGTCGTTGCCCTCCTGGTGACACAGGAAGGAGACGTCTTTTTCGGGCGGCGGCTCGGGGCTGGGCGTCCCGAGCCAGGACTGCCAGTCATGGCGGGTGGAGAGGAGCCGGGTGCCCGGCGTCAGGGTGAACGTGGCGGCTCGAGATCGATCTCCTCCCAGGCCGGACGGACGAGGCGGCGCAGGACGGCCTCGGTGGAGTCGACGAGCGCCCACACCGGCGGCTTCCCGTCCCGGACCGCCCGGCGCAGCTCGTCCATCCGCTGATCGAGGAGAGCGTCCCCGAGATCCTTGTGCCGCAGGTCGGGCCAGTTCGATCGTTCCTCGTTGAAAAGGCGGCGCTCGTAGAGGAAGGCCATCTCGGCGGCAAAACGGAAGCGGCCGTCTCCGGTGGCCCGGTCGAGCTCGAGGAGGGCGAGGCCCACACCTGAGGCGCCGTGGGCGAAACCGGTCAGGTTGCGGACCGCGATCTCCCCGCCGGTGGCCCAGGACCAGCCGTCCGGCCTCCGTTGTGCCTGACCGATCAGGTGCTCCCCCAGCTCCCGGGCCATCGCGCGGAGCTCGTCCCATCCGACCTTCTCGGCGAGGTCCAGGCAGGCAGGGATGGCGCCGCCGATCACATCGAGTCCCGTGTCGTGGGATTCCCGGCCCGCCAGAGGCGCGAGGAGACGGCGGGCCCGCTCGGCGTCGTCGGGCCGCTCGAAGATCTCGGCCAGCCGGAAGGCCACCCAGACGAGCCCCACCCGGCCGCTGTGGAAGCCGAACAGGTTGGAGAGGTGATCGCCTCGGGCGAGAGCGTGCTCCAGCCCCCCGCGGGCTGCCCGGCCGACCTCCGCCTCCCCGGTGGCGCGGTAGAGCTCCCCCAGGAACCAGGCGATTCCGGCCTCGGCGACGCGGGGCCAGATCGTCTCTTCCAGGACCGGGCCCGGCGCGAAGAAGCGCAGACGCACATGGCTCGCCTCTTCGGCGTAGCGCAGGAAGAACCACCGGACCGCGTAAGGACGGCACGCCCGGGCGAGCGGCGCCACGACCTCGCGGATCACGCGGTCCGCCGTTTCGCCGTAGACGTGGCCTTCGAAGAAGAGGTAGGCGGTGAGCCACAGGGGGTCGCCACCCATCACGCCTCCTCCGGGAAGTCCACCTGCAAGGCGATCAGGCCCCAATCCTTCGTCCTCTTCGTGCGAGACCTTGGAGCTGCCGCATCTCCTCCACCGTCTCTTCCAGCCAACGGAGCCGTTCCGCAGGGGTCATCTGTAGACCGAGGCGAAGATGGTGGCGGCGGGCCCCCTCGAAATCCCAGGCGATCTCCTCCTTGTTGGTCACCTGCCTGGGGTGTGTCCAGGGTGTCCCCGGCTTGGACGAGCGGCGTGACGAGAGCGGGCTGATGGCGGTCCGGGAGGAGCCATCCGGCCCGGGAGCCGAGTCATCGCTCCCGAGAGGAGCAGGGCCGCTCCCCGAGAGCCGAGCCATCCGGCTCGCCAGGAGAACGACCGCGCTCGGGAGCCAGGCTAGCCGGCTCGCCAGGAGCAGGGTTGCGCTCGCGAGACAAGCCATCCGGCTCGCGAGGAGAGTGACCGCGCTCGGGAAACTGGATCATCCGGCTCGCGAGGAGGGCCGCTGCGCTCGGGAGCCAGGTCCTTCCTCCCGCAGGCCAGGAGACCCGTCTCTCGAACCGAACGGCTCGGCGCATCCTCCCAGCTCCCGCTCTTAGCCGGCTTAGTACTCTCCACCGTAATTTCAATAACGTATTCTGAGCGCCCCTGGAGAAGATCTATGCCAAGGCAGGATCTCGACGTACCCGTCCGTTCCGTGCACGCGGATCCGCTGGCCATCCCGGATCAGCCGAGTGGCGTGCTCCACCCCCCACGACGGCCGGCAAGCCGTACTCCCGTGCGATCACCGCGCGGCTCGCCGGCGAAGCCAGGCCCCGGGTGACGTCGACGAACAGCCTCCCGCCGGCCTCGGCCATGGGCCGGGGGGCGTCAGCTGCCAGAAAGAGAGCCCCAGGGGGTTCATGGGGTCGGTCATCATCTGCTAATGACCGACGGAGATTCCTACGGGATCTTGTAGAGTTCGCCTATGCCCGAGAAGCCGAGGAAGAAGCCGACGAAGACGAAGCCGGTCCCAACGGCCGTTTCTGAGCCTGCCGCTCCCCAGGACGAGGACTGGGAGCTGTCCAAGGCCCAGATCCGCGAGCTCGAGCGCCGCGTCCGCGACATGGACGATCCCCGGCGCTTCGTGCTCGCGAGCGAGTTCCTGCCGAGCTTCGTCCTCTACTACGACGTGAGCGACAACGTCTACGTGATGAACGACCTCTCCGCCGCGACCGTCTTCAAGAAGAAGAAGGCCGCGGCGGCGATCAAGGCCCTGCTCGGCAAAGGGGTACGAATCGTCGAGTGCCTGAAGCTGAAGAGCGGCAAGCTGAAGCGCGTGACGCCTGTTCGAGGGCGAAAGAAGAAGCCTGCCTAGGTAAAGGGGAGCGGCGAGTCAGCGTCGGCCGGGGGCTCACCGAAGAGCTTCTCCTCGAGTTCCAGCGTCTCGATCAAGACAGAACGCCCAGCGTACTCCTTCCCCAGGGCGACCTCCCCGCCGGTTCCCACGACTTGAACTTCTGATGTGCGAGGTTCTGCTGCCATCACGCTCATTATGCCACGGCCTCTGGCACCTCCGCCCGGCCGTCGCGGCACCTTTCACCCCCGCGTCTCTGCTATAGTTGCCGAGGGAGAGAACGTAGACATGCAGATCGCCCTGGAGCTACCCGAGGACATCGCGAAGCGCTTGGAGCTCGCATGGCGTGACGTGTCACGAGGCACCCTCGAGGCCATCGCCGTAGAGGGGTACCGTGAAGGGGCGCTGACACGCGGCCAGGTGGAACGGCTCCTCGGGCTCTCCTTCTGGGAGACGGAAGCGTTCCTCAAGGAGCGTCAGGCCTATCTTGCCTACACGGAGGAGGACTTCGAGCAAGATCGTAAAGACCTCGATCGCCTCATGCTCCGATGACGGTCGGCTCGAACACCTCGCCCCGCAACCGGTGAAGGCCTTTCTCGAAACCTGGCCAAGCTGGCTGGAACGCCGAATCGTCTCTCAAGTTCCTCAGGATCTGCAGCAACTTGATCCCGGTGAGCAGGAAGCCATCGCTCTGGCTCAGTCAGTGGGTGCGAGCCTCGTCCTGCTCGACGAGAAAAAGGGGCGCCAAGTGGCACGGGATCTGGGATTCGTCGTCACTGGCACTTTGGGAGTCCTCGACTTGGCTGCGCGCCGCGGGTTGGTGGACTTGGTAGATGCTCTGAAGCGTCTGGAGCGAACCACCTTCCGTACTACTCCACGATTGCTCCGGCACATTCAGGAGGAGCTGTCACCCTGAAGATCGAGGCGCAGCTCGGCGCATGGCGCGGGGAGAAGAGTAAATGAACCCGCCGCCTCTCACCTGGACCAAGGTCACCTTCCACGTCGCCGGTTCCATCACGCCTCCTCCGGCGAGGAGGTCGCCTCCCGTTCCGGGAAATCCACCTGCAGGATCATTTCGGTGACGAATCGATCCTCTCCCCAGGAGATCAGATGGTCCCGCCCAGGCAGACGCTCCTCGAGGATCACCTGGAACGTCTCGAGGTTCTCCGTCATCCGGCTGAACAGATCGACCAGCAGGGATTGCGGAAGTCGACGTACTGGGGCTTGGCGAGGTGATCGCGGAGGCCCGGTCTTTTTCCGAGCGCTGGGGACTCGATGCGAATGAAGACCTCTTCCGGCAGGTCGAGCTCCTCGCGCCAGCGCTGGATCCGGAGGAAATACCCGGCCTCGCTCTCCTGCCGGTCGCGGCCGGGGAAGAGAGCCTGGGCGGCGTCCTCGGGCTCTGCGGGTGGGTTCAGCACGAAGGCGGAGACCGGCGTCATCCGGGAGAGCATCTGGAAAAGGAGCGGACGCATTTGTGGGTTGCGGAACCCCAGGTCGACGGGAATGACCTCCCGGCGGTTTGGACGTTGACGAGCCTCACGCGGAAAGGGCGCCGGGGATCGGGTTCCACCGCCAGGTCCGAGACGGAGATCTGGTTGCGGGCGCTGCCCCCTTCCGCCATCGGGTAGGCGATCTCCTCGGGGAGCAGCGGCGGGTGGAGGTCCGCGTTGAAGCTCGCGTCGCCGCAGATCTCCGCGAGCGCGCTCCGGGTGAGGCGCCGGTTCGCGGCCACGAGGTCCTTTTCCTTCTCTTCGGGCAGGAGATAGAGGAAGCGGGAGAAGTACTTGCCGAAACCGACGAGAACCTCGTCGAGCACCAGGCCGTCCGGCACAGGCTGGACGAAGAGGGAGACCGAGCGGAACGGCTCTGCGAGATCGGGGAGCCCGGCGGTCAGCTCCTCCAGGTCCCGGCGCTCGAGGACGATCTCCTCCGCGGATGGCGCCGCCCGCCAGAGCTCGCGGATGCGCTTCGCGAGACCGCGGCGCGCCGCGTTGTGCTTTTCCACCAGCTCCAGCCGGAAAGGGTTGGACAGTGGGCGTTCCCGCTCCTCGTCCGCTTCCCCCCGAAGGCTCTTCCCGGACCTGCTCCTGGCGCTCCAGGTGGTCTGCGAGGTGCTCGCAATAGTAGTCCTCGTAGAACCGGAGCAGAGGGACGGGCTCCGAGCCATAGTGCTCGGTGAAGAAATGGCGCATGTTCGCCTGCTCGCCCAATATCCAGATGAAAGGCTGGGTCAGCCTCACGTACTCGGCCAGGAGATCCCCGAGACCCCCGAGGTCGAGAACGAGGCTCGCATTGCCGGCCACGCGGGCGTCCTCGAAGAGCGTCTCCGTGCCCGGGATCCAGCCTTCAGTCTCCTCCACGCTCGCGAAGTAGCCGTCGACAGAGCCTCCGCCCGCCCGACCTCACCCCCGCCCCCTCTCCCATCTCCCACCCCTCCAACCGGGAGATCGTCCGCTTCCGAACACCCCCGTCCGTCCCCGCACGCCTTCGAACACCTGCGATCCGACCCAACCCGCTGATTCTTCGACGTTTCCCCTGTGGCACAGGCCTTGCCCTGAAAGGCTGTCGTCCGGAGGGAAACGCACATGGATCGGATGGATCGCGAGCTCGACAGCAGCTTTCGGAGGCGGCAGATCTGGCGCCGGGTGGGGTGGACGGGCGGGAGCCTGGCATTGGTCGTCGCCGTGCTCCTTCTCCTCCCCGGGTGGCTCCGGCCTTCTCTCGAACGGGACCGGATCCGCACGGGCAAGGTCGACCGCGGACCCGTCGAAGGGGTCATCGAAGCGTCCGGCTCGGTCATCCCCGCGTTCGAAGGGGTGCTTTCGAGCCCCGTCGAGGCGCGGGTCGAAAAGATCCTCAAGCGCCCCGGTGAGGTGGTGAAGAGCGGCGAGGAGATCCTGAAGCTCGATACCTCGGCGTCGCGCCTGGCTTTCGAACGGCTGCAGGACCAGCTCGCCAAGAAGCTCAACGAGCAGCTCCAGCTCCGGTTGACGCTGGAGAAGGACCTGCGCGATCTGCGCGGCCGGATCGCGAGCGGGCGCCTCGACGCCGAGGCGGCCCAGTATCGCGCCGAGCAGAACGGGACGCTGCGCGCCGACGGTCTCGTCTCCGAGCAGACGCTGCGCGCCTCGCAGGTGGAGGCGAAGAAGGCGCAGATCGAGCTCACCCAGCTCGAGCAGTCGGTGCGCGACGCGCAGCGCTCGACCGAGGCTCAGCTCCAGGGTCTCGATCTCGACCTCGCCATCCTCCGCAAGGATCTCGACGAGGCCCGCCGCCAGCTCGACCTCGCCACCACCCGCTCGGACCGCTCCGGCGTGCTCACCTGGGTGGTCCCCCAGGAGGGCGCCACGATCCAGCGGGGCGAGGTCATCGCCCGCATCGCCGACCTCGACTCCTATCGCGTCGAGGCCACGGTCTCGGACATTCACGCCTCCAGCCTGCGCCCGGGCCTGCCGGTGCGCGTGGTGCTCGACGGCAAGCCGCTCGTCAACGGCCGGCTCTCTCAGATCTATCCGACGATCGAAAACAACGCGGTGAAGTTCACCGTGGAGCTGGACGATCCGCGTCACTCCGCGTTGCGCAACAACCTGGGCGTGGACGTCCTCGTGGTGACCGGCTCGCGGTCTGATGCGTTGCGGATTCCCAAGGCGCCCTACCTCCAGGGCGGTGTCGTTCAGAAGGTGTTCGTGATCCAGGGGAACCGGGCGGTGCGACGCGACGTCCGGCTCGGAGTCTCCGGGTACGACCATGCCGAGGTCCTCGAAGGCCTCGCCGAGGGAGAGGAAGTCATCCTCTCCGACATGAAGGATTACCTCCACCTCGAACAGGTGAAGATCGAATAGTTATCTCGAGAAAATACAGGGAGATCGCATCATGATCCATCTGGAGCAGGTGACCAAGAAGTACCGCACGGATCGCGTCGAGACGACGGCGCTCGAAAACATCAACCTGACGGTCGAGAAGGGAGAGCTGGTGTCGGTCATGGGTCCTTCGGGATGCGGCAAGAGCACGCTGCTCAACCTGATGGGCCTGCTCGACGAGCCCACCCAGGGCAGGATCGCCCTCGACGGCAAAGCCATCGATCGCTACGGCGAGCGCGCGCTCGCCCGCGTGCGCAACGAGAGGCTCGGCTTCGTCTTCCAGCAGTTCCATCTGGTGGCCGATCTCTCGGTGGTCGACAACGTCGAGATCCCGTTGCTCTACCGCAAGATGTCCAACAAAGAGCGGCGCCGTGCGGCTCTCGCCGCTCTCGATCACGTGGGGCTCGCCTCGCGCGTCCACCACTTCCCGGGCCAGCTCTCGGGCGGCCAGCAGCAGCGCGTGGCGATCGCCCGCGCGATTGTCGGCAAGCCGTCCGTCCTCTTGGCCGACGAGCCCACCGGCAACCTGGACAGCCAGATGGGCGACGAGATCATGGGCATCCTGCAGGACCTCAACAACGAGGGGACCACGATCGTGATGGTCACCCACGACCCGCGCCTGGCCGAGCGGACCCACCGCGTGGTGCGCCTGTTCGACGGCCGCCAGGTGCAGTGAGGAGCGGACGATGCTTCGCAATTATCTGAAGATGGCGCTCAAGGTCCTGGCGCGCCGCAAATTCTTCACCTTCATCAGCCTGTTCGGCATCAGCATCACCCTCTTCGTCCTGCTGGTCGCGACCGCGATGCTCGATCAGGTCTTTGCGCCGCAGGCGCCGGAGACGCGGGCCGACCGCACGCTCGGGATCTATCAGGTCACTCTGCGCGGCGAAAACTCGACGTTCAACGGATTCGCCGGCTATGGCCTGCTCGATCGGATCGTCCGGGGATTGCAGCAAGAGGTCCCCGCTGTCGAAAAGGTCTCGATCCTCACCACGCCGAACGACGTCGTCTCGTATGTCGGCGGACGGAAGATCGAGTCGAGCCTCAAGCGCACGGACGGCGCGTATTGGCAGATCCTCGACTTCGATTTCGTCGAAGGGGGACCGTTCAGCGAAGCGGACGACGCCAACGCCCGTTTCGTCGCGGTGATCAACGAGAGCACGCGCGACCGTTTCTTCGGCAAGGCCCCCGCGGTCGGCCGCACGTTCGAGGCTGACGGCCAGCGCTTCCGCGTCATGGGGGTCGTGCGCGACGTGCCGATCCTGCGCGTCGTGTCCTACTCCGAGATCTGGGTGCCGATCTCCACGGCCAAGTCGAGGACCTTCCGCAAGGAGTACTTCGGAAACTTCATGACCGTCTTCCTGGCCCGCAGCCGCTCCGATTTTCCTCAGATCAAGGAGGCGGTCCATCGCCGCTTCCGCGTGGCGGAGGAGAACATCCCGGACCGCACGATGTTCCAGACGATCGACGGCGGAGCCGACACGCTTTTCGAGGCGGCCTCCCGGGTGATCTTCGAGGGCGGCCGGGAGAGCCGGCCGGAGCTGCTCTGGGCCGTGTTTCTCGGGCTGGCGTTGCTGTTCATGCTGCTGCCGTCGGTCAACCTGGTGAACATCAATCTCAGCCGCATCCTCGACCGCGCCTCCGAGATCGGCGTGCGCAAGGCCTTCGGAGCCTCGTCGCGCACCCTGGTCGGACAGTTCGTGGTCGAAAACGTTGTGCTCACATTGATCGGCGGTGCGGTTGGGCTCGTCCTCGCCGCGGCGGTGCTCGCGGCGCTCAATAGCAGCGGACTGATTCCGTATGCGGATCTCCGTCTCAACTTCCGGATCTTCTTCGAAGGCTTGGCGCTCGCTCTGTTCTTCGGTCTCTTCTCGGGCGTCTACCCGGCGTGGAAGATGTCCCGGCTCCATCCGGTGCAGGCCTTGCGTGGGAGGACCGTATGATGCGTCACCTTCTGAAGCTGGTGTGGAACCGCAAGCGCGCCAACGCGCTGATCATGCTGGAGATCTTTTTCACCTTCCTCGTCGTCTTCGGCGTGGGGACCCTCGGGATGTACCTGTGGGACAACTGGCGCCATCCGCTCGGATTCGACTGGAAGAATGTCTGGGTGGTCCAGGTGGACATGCAGCAGCAGACGGATGATACGTTCACCCCCGAGCAGGTGGAGACCACGGCGCGGCTGGCGCGCGAAGTGGGATCTCTCGAGCCGGTCGAAGGCGTGGCCGGAGCCATGCTGTCTCCCTACTCGTTCGGCGGCTATCGATCGGGGATGAACATGAACGGCCACTACCTGGAGATGGACTTCGATCAGGTTTCGGAGGGCTTCGCAGGCGTCATGCGGCTCGAGCTCGTCAAAGGGCGCTGGTTTGAGCCCGCGGACGCCGTACTGTCCTGGCGTCCCATTGTGATCGACGAGGACCTGGCCCACGAGGTCTGGGGCGATGCGGGCCCGCTCGGCAAGCGGCTCGGCGATCCGAACCCGAAGGAGCCCGAGCCTGAGATGCGGGTGATCGGAGTGGTGCGCGATTTCCGGGAGCATGGCGAGCTCTCCGGCCCGGGCAACTTCCGCTTCGATTACAAACAGCTGGGCAATCCGAAGTACCGGCCGCCGCGGGCGCTCCTGGCGCGGGTCCGGCCGGGGACGCCGGCCGCTTTCGAGGAAGAGCTGACCCGGCGGATGCAGGGGGTGGCGCGCGACTGGTCGTTCAAGATCACACCGCTCGAGCAGCTGCGGCAGACGGCGTTCCGGAGGACGATCACGCCTCTCATCGTGGGTGGGATCGTGGCGTTCTTCCTCCTGCTGATGGTCGCTCTCGGTCTGCTCGGCGTACTGTGGCAGAATCTCCTCCAGCGTACCCGCGAGATCGGTCTGCGCCGGGCCATCGGGGCCTCGCGCCAGGAGGTCCATCGCCAGATCATCATGGAGCAGCTCCTGCTCACCACTCTCGGAGTCCTGTTGGGAACGATCGTCGTGGTTCAGCTCCCGGTGCTCGACGTGTTCGGCTCGGCGCTGCGTCCTTCGGTGTTCGTGAGCGGCCTGGTGGTGGCCATGGTCTCCATGTACGTGCTCGCGGCGGTCTGCGCCCTCTATCCGAGCGCCATGGCCAGCCGCGTCCAACCCGCCGAGGCGCTGCGTTACGAATGAGATCTGAATGAAGCCCACGGTCCTCGTCGTCGACGACGATTCCTCGGTGACCACCTCGCTGGGTCTCCTTCTGAAGCGGCACGGCTACCTCGCGGTGCCGGCCGGCTCGCAGGAGGAGGCCCTGGAGGTGGTGCGCGGGCGGGAGCTCGACCTCGTCCTCCAGGACATGAACTTCTCCCGCGGCACCGGAGGAGAGGAAGGGATGGAGCTGCTCGCCGCGATCCGGCGGCTCCGCCCTGGACTCCCGGTCATCCTGATCACCGCCTGGGGGTCGATCCAACTCGCCGTCGACGGGATCAAAGCGGGAGCGGCCGACTTCATCACCAAACCATGGAGCAACGCCCAGCTCCTCCAGTCCGTCGAGACGGCGCTCAGCCTCGCCGCGGCCAAAGAAGGGGACTCACGCTCGGCCCCGGTGAGCCGTGAGGAGCTGGACCGCCGCGGCGACTTCCGCGGCCTCACCGGCAGCGATCCCAGGTTCCTGAAGATCCTCGAGCTGGTCGCCCGGGTGGCGCCGACCGACGCCTCGGTCCTCATCACCGGCGAGAGCGGCACGGGCAAGGAGCTGGTCGCCGAGGCGATCCACAAGAACAGCCGGCGGCGCGACAAGTCGTTCGTCAAGGTCAATCTGGGCGGGATCTCGTCGACTCTCTTCGAAAGCGAGATGTTCGGCCACGTACGCGGCGCCTTCACCGACGCCCGGTCGGACCGCAAGGGCCGTTTCGAGATGGCCGATGGTGGGACGATCTTTCTCGACGAGATCGGCGAGATCGATGTGAACGCCCAGGTGAAGCTCCTGCGGGTGCTCCAGGACCGCTCCTACGAGGTGCTCGGATCGAGCGTGACGCGCACGGTGGACGTGCGGGTCGTCTCGGCGACCAACCGCGATCTCGGCGAGGAAGTGGCCCGCGGGCGCTTCCGCGAGGATCTGCTCTACCGGCTCAATCTGATCGCCCTCCGCCTGCCCGCCCTGCGCGAACGGAAGAGCGACATTCCGCTCCTCGCGCGGCACTTCCTGGAGATCTGCGGCCGGACCTACCGGCGTGGCACCCTGGCGCTGACCGACCGGGCGGTCGACTGGCTGCAGGCGCAGAGCTGGCCGGGGAACATCCGGCAACTGCGGCAGACGATCGAAAGGGCCGTGCTGGTGCTCGACGGCGACCGGCTCGACGTCTCCGACCTGAAAGCCCTGGCCGAGCTCGAAAGCCGCGACGTCCGGGGGAGCGGCGGCCCCGGCCTGCCGAGCCCGGGAAGCATGACGCTCGACGAGATGGAAAAAGCGATGATCGTCGAATGCATGCGGCACTACGAGGGCAACGTCACCCGCGTGGCCGAGGCCCTGGGGCTCTCGCGGGCGGCGCTGTATCGGCGGTTCGAAAAATATGCCCTCACCCCCGGCCCCTCTCCCGCGAGCGGGAGAGGGGTGTAGGTTTGAGGGCACCTCGATGACAGGATCTCCCTGGCTAGCCCACTCCCCTCTCCCGCTCGCGGGAGAGGGGCCGGGGGTGAGGGCTTCGGGGGCCAGGGGGTGAGGGGCCGCATCTCCCTGCGCGCCAAGATCGTCGCCTACCTGGTGCTGATCCACCTGGTGCTGGCGGGGATCTCCTGGTTCGTGATCAAGGAGCGGCCGATCCTGCTGCTCGCCGTCGAGGCGCTGTTCGCGGTTTCGATCGTCCTCGGGGTGATGTTGGTCCGCTCTTTCTTCATCCCCCTGGAGCTGATCCGCACCGGCGCCGAGCTGATCAGCGAGCGCGACTTCACCTCGCAATTCTGCGAAGTGGGGCAGCCCGAGATGGACGCCCTCATCCGCATCTACAACGACATGATCAGCCGGCTGCGCGACGAGCGGTTGAAGCTCCAGGAACAGCACTATTTTCTCGACCGCGTCCTCTCCGCCTCGCCCGCCGGGATCCTGACGCTCGACTTCGATGGACGGATCGACGTGATCAATCCGAGCGCGGCGCGGCTTCTGGGCCTGGGTGAGGAGACGTCCGGGCAGCGGCTTGCGGAGCTGGCGCATCCGTTGGGGGCGGAGCTGGCGGCGATTCCGGTGGGGGAGTCGCGGGTGCTCGCCCAGGGGCCGCGGCGGCTCAAGGTCTCGCGGGCCGAGCTGTTCGACCGCGGCTTTCCGCGCAGCTTCCTGATCGTCGAGGAGCTGACGGAAGAGCTGCGCGCCTCGGAGAAGGCGGCCTACGGCAAGCTGATCCGTCTGATGTCGCACGAGGTGAACAACTCGGTGGGGCCGGTGCGCTCGCTGCTCGATTCCTTCCGCGACTACAGCGACCAGCTGGAGGACGAGGACCGCGAGGACTTCACGCAGGCCCTGGGAGTGGCCATCACACGCCTCGAGCGCCTGGGAGCCTTCGTGAACGGCTTCGCCGAAGTGGTGCGTCTGCCGCCGCCGGAGCGCCGGCCCTGCGACGTGCGGCAGCTCCTGGACGAGATCCTGCTGCTCCTCCGCCCCGAGCTGGAGCGCCGGAACATCTGGGTGGAGTGGAGAGTCGTGGACGCAATCCCACCGATCGATCTCGACCGCAACCAGATCGAGCAGGTGCTGGTGAACGTCCTCAAAAACGCGATGGAGGCGATCGGAGAGAACGGCCGGATCGAGCTGCGGCTCGCCTGGGAGGAGGGGAGACCGGTGCTGCGCATCGCCGACACCGGCCCGGGCATCCCCGAAGAGATCCGTCCGCTCCTCTTCACCCCCTTCTTTTCGACCAAGCGGGACGGCCGAGGCCTGGGGCTGACCCTCACCCGCGAGATCCTCGCCCAGCATGGCTTCGACTTCGGCCTGGAGAACCGCGAGAGCGGGGGGGCGGAGCTGTGGGTGGGGTTTTGAGGGATGAGGCTGTTATTGACGCGGGTACGGAACTGGTGTAGCGTAACTGGGCGACATGAGAAACTCACACCCTTCTCCCGCTGCACCTCCCGCGGTGGCCGATCCAGGGTCGGACCACTTTGAGCAGTTGGCCTCCGCGTGGGAGCGGGAGACAAAGCATCTATCCTCGCTCACACAGATCGTCCTCAATCCTCATTACCAGCAGATCATCGGAATGGGGGACCGGGCTGTCCCTTTCATCTTCGACCGCCTCAGCACCTCCCCAGGCCATTGGTTCTGGGCATTGAGCGCCATCACCGGAGCCAACCCGGTCGCTCCAGAGGATGCAGGAGATGTTGAACGTATGACCGAGGCCTGGCTGAGCTGGGGGCGCCTTCATGGGTATGTTTCCTGACCGTGCGGGTGGGTCTTGGCGGCTGCTTTTCCTAACCTGAACCCGAAGAACCACCGAGTCACCTCCCCCGCAGACCGAGGTTATAACTGCATTGCGTGGGCGGCTGGTGAAACCCGCCGATGGTGGTGGCCGCTTCCCCCCTTTGCCTACTGGCCACCTGGAGTGCCAGTCACGGAATCCCTCGCGGCCTTCGTTGAAGCGTTTGCCACCCTGGGCTACCGAGCATCCTCCGCTGGAGTGCACGCTATTCCGGAAGTCGGTGACGTCCTCGTGATTTACGCTGACCCTGCTGACGTTCCTACCCACATGGCTCGGCGCCTTTCCTCCGGCCGTTGGACGAGCAAGCTCGGCCAGGATGTCGACATCGAGCATGACGATCTCGCGTCGCTCGAGGGCCCTGGTTACGGTCGTCCTGCCGTTCTCCTCGTTCGCTAGAGCGAGGCTTTACCTGGCCTGCGGCCGCCCTTGTTCCTCCAGAGCACGGAGCCGCGGCAGTGGCTTGCCCGATTCGAGGAAGGTCTTCTCCCGCCCGGCCGTGAAGCCGGGGTCACGGCAATGGATCGGATACGACGAAGTGTAGTACCCTGTCAGCAGCATCGGTGTTCTCCTTGTGGCCGTGCTGGCGTCTCGCCGTCATGAATCCCTCACCCGCTCCGTCCCGCCGATTCAGCCGCTACCACCTGGTGCTGCTGGCGATCTTCCTCGTCGCCTGGCTGTGGGCGGCGATCGATCCGGTGTACCCCGGCGACTGGTGGCTCGAAAACGTGCTCATCTTCCTCGGCGTGCCGCTCGTCATCGGCCTGGGCTTCTACTTCCGCCTGTCGAACCTTTCCTACACCCTGGTCACGATCTTCCTCGTGCTGCACGTCATCGGTTCGCACTACACCTATGCGGAGGTGCCCTTCGGGGACACCCTGCAGCGCTGGTTCCACTCCGACCGCAACCTCTACGACCGCCTGGTGCACTTCTCCTTCGGCCTGCTCCTCGCCTACCCGGTGCGCGAGGTGTTCGTGCGGATCACCCGGGTGCGCGGTGTCTGGTCGTACTACCTGCCGGTCGAGCTGACCCTCGCCTTCTCGGCGATCTACGAGCTGATCGAGTGGGCGGCGGCGGCATGGGTGGCGCCCGAGGCCGGGCTCGCCTTCCTCGGCGCCCAGGGCGATGTCTGGGACGCCCAGAAAGACATGGCGATCGCCGGCCTCGGCTCGATCGTCACCATGCTGATCACATTCCTGATCGTTCTGCGCATTGATCCGGGCGCTCTCCGCGAGTTGCGCGACAGCCTGCGCATCCCGGCCGACGACCAACCGATCGGCGAGCAGCAGATCCTGCGCTGGTGGCGGGAACGCCGCCGGAAGCGCTGAACAGCGCCTGAAGGATGACCAGGACGGCCCACGTGCGCCTGTCGGACCTTCGCGGGTACAGCCGGCTCGCCATCGAGGGAACGATCGGAGTGACCAACCTGGTCGAGACCATGCACCACAACATCGCCCGTGTTCCGGGCGTTCTGGGCACTCCCACCGAGGAGCGCACGCGGGGCATCACAGGGCTGGTCTACCGGAGCATTCGAGGCGTGACGCGCTTGGTGGGGGGCAGCATCGATGCGGTGCTCGCGCGGCTCGTTCCACCTCTCGGTGATCAGGACGACGAAAACACCGGGACGTCGTCGGCCGAGCGCGAAGCCGTGCTCGCGGCGCTCAACGGCGTCCTGGGCGATCACCTCGCCGCCGGCGCAAACCCCCTGGCGATCCCTATGCGGCTGCGCCACGACGGAGAGCCCACCGGCAAGATCCTCCTGCTCGCACACGGGCTGTGCCTGAATGATCGGCAATGGCGGCGCAAGGGTCACGACCATGGCGCGGCCCTGGCCGCCGACGGCGGTTTCACGCCGGTCTATCTGCACTACAACAGCGGCCTTCATGTCTCCACCAACGGCCGCGCGCTGGCCGAGTTGATCGAGGTCCTGCTGCAGGCCTGGCCGGTGCCGGTGGACGAGCTGGTCTTTCTCGCGCACAGCATGGGCGGGCTGGTTTTCCGCAGCGCCTGCCACTACGCCGAGACGGCAGGGCACGGTTGGCTGCGTCACCTCCGCAAGATCGTCTTCCTGGGCACGCCACACCATGGTGCCTCGCTGGAGAGGGGCGGCAACTGGGTGGACCTCCTTCTGGGAGTCAGCCCCTACACGGCCGCGTTGGCCCGTCTCGGGAAGATTCGGAGCGCCGGCATCACCGACCTCCGCTACGGCACCGCCGTGCCGCTGCCGGACGGCGTGCAGTGCTATGCCGTTGGCGTCTCGATCGCCAAGCAAGCGAGCGCTCTCAAGGATGAGCTCCTCGGCGACGGCCTCGTGCCCTTGAGCAGTGCTCTCGGACAGCACGCGGACCCCCGCCGGACCCTGCCGTTTCCGGAGTCACGGCAGTGGATCGGGTACGGCATGAACCACTTCGACCTGCTCGCAAGCCGAGAGGTGTATGAGCGGATCCAGGAGTGGCTTTCAGAGCTCTAGCTCGGAATCGATTGCTACCGGGCCTGCGGCCTCCCTTGCTCCTCCAGAGCGCGGAGCCGCGGCAGCGGCTTGCCGGATTCGAGGAAGGTCTTGAGCGAGGAGAGGATCGGGGCCCAGCCCTCGCGGAAGCCTTCGGCCATCTCTTCGCTGGCGAGCTCGTCGTGGACGAGCGTCAGCTTCACCTGGCCTTCGTGGGGCTCCAGGGTGAAGGTCACCCGCGAGGTCCCCATGTTCTCCGCCTCTTCGCTGAATTCGGGCCGGAAGCTGTAGGAGAGAAGGCGCGGCGGATCGCACGCCAGCACCACGCCGCTGTCGGTCAGGACGTCGCCGTCCCCGTCGTAGAAGACAACCGGCGAGCCGACCGTCCAGTCCGACTCGATCCGGCGTTCATACCAGTAGGTCTTCGTGAATTCGCCGCGGGTGAGGGCCTCCCACAGCCGTTCGGGCGTGGTGGCGATGTAGGTGACGTACACGAACTCCGGTTTACTCATGATGTTCCTCCTCGAGGGCGCGCTTGAGCTCGTTCAGTGCCTGCACCCGGTGGCGCTCGTATTTGCCGATCCAGCGCTCGTAGATCTCGCCGATCGGGACAGGATTCAAGTAGTGCAGCTTCTCCCGCCCCCGCCGGACCGTTACCACGAGGCGCGCCTCTTCGAGCACCGCCAGGTGCTTGGACACCGCTTGCCGCGTCATGTCCATCTGCCGGCACAGCTCTCCCAACGTCTGCCCGTTCTGGGCGAACAGCCGGTCGAGCAGTTGTCGGCGGCTCAGGTCAGAAAGTGCTTTGAATACAGCGTCGACGTCGTTGCCTTCCATCGCACCGGGCACAGAATAGGCAACTATCTGGTTGCGTGTCAAGCCATCGCGGAGCTACTGGAGGGAAGTGTCTGGACTGGGTCTGGTGGCATAATTGCCGCGGGGGACGGGAAGAGCGGGAGAGGTCCTCGAGACTCCGGGAGCCCTGCCGGGACACCAGAGACTCCTTCGTCGTTGACGTCGAGGAGATACCGGGATCTCCCCGCCGCACTGTTGTAGAATCTCTGCCCGGACGGAGTGATCCGGCAATCCCGAAACAACCGAGGAGGATGGCGCGTTCATGACGGATGGTGATTTCTCGTCTCTCGAGCTCCGGGGTCCGATTCGAGAGGACGTTTTCGATGTCTTCGAGGCGGTGGACGCCTCCAGCCCGAATCTTCAGGACCACATCTATTCCTGTGTGGCTCTGTGCCGCAAGGACTGGAACGACCGGTGGCCCGCGCTGGGCGGAACCCGGCACTTCCAGAAGGACCGCTCGCGGGCGCCGCACGAGGCGATCGAGCTGGCCAATGCGATGTACATCAAGAACTCGCTGCTGCGGAGGTCGGCGCAGTCGCTCGCGGACGGTGCCAGCCTCTTCGACTGGCAGGGCGGCAAGGGTGTGATCTGGTCTCCGCCCGGCGCTCCCCTCACTTCGCACCGGCTGCGCTGCCATGGCCGGCTGATCGACTGGATCGGCGGCCAGTACGTGGCCTCCGGAGACATCGGAGTGGGGCAGCCTCAGATCCGGATCATGGCTCAGGAGACCCGCCATCTGATCGGTCTCGGCTGCCACCGCGATACCGGGGAAGCCACGGCCTACGGCATCTTTGCGGGCCTCCGCCAGGCGGTCCGTGAGCAGGCGGCAGCTTTCGGCGCCGATCCTGCCGATCCGTTGCGCGGCTTGCCGGTCCTCGTCTTCGGCGCCGGCAAGGTCGGTTTTCCCCTGCTGTGGATGCTCCACGATGCGGGGGCCGAGGTCTGGGTTTTCGACGAATCCCTGAAGCCGGGTGCGGAGCCCGTGGAGAGCTGGTACGCGCAGAGCGTCGAGCGCGGGGCCGCGGTCCGCGAAGAGCACCGCGCCGCCCTCCGCGCGATCGACGCCGCCGGCCGCATCCTCACGTCCGAGCGCGATGCGCTCGAGCATCCTCGCGCCCGCGTCGTCTCGCCCAACGCCGGCATGGCCGAATGGCTGTCGCGTCAGGCTGCTTGGGACAGCGGTGCGTCCCGCGCCTCCTGGCTTGCCGCCAACCGGGCGAAGAACGGCAACCTGCGCCTCATCCTCGGCGCGGGCAACGACCAGGTCTCCACCACGGCCGTCGGGAAGAGCGGGCGCGACCGCACGCTGGCCACTCTCGCGGAGGCCGGCATCGCGTTCGTCCCCGATCCGCTGGTCAGCCCCGGAGGCGTCATCTCGGTCAGCCACGAGCGTGCCGCCGAATGGGACGCCGAGCGCGTCAACGAGGACGCCCGGCGCGTCGTCGCCCGCAGCGTCGAGCAGCTCTATGAGGAGTCCCGGAGGCGCGGCGGAAACGATGCCGTCACCATGTACGGGGCTTTCGAGAGCCTGGTCGAGACCGAGTGGCGTTGAGCGATCGGAAGGAAAAGAGAATGGAACGAGACAAGACCCCTCGTGCGTACGACCCCGCGGCCCTGGAGGCCCGCTGGCAGGAGCGCTGGGAGGCCGACGGCCTCTACCGGCCGGAGCCCGATCCGGCGCGGCCCAAACACTATGCGTTGACCATGCTGCCGTATCCGTCGGGCGACCTCCACATCGGGCATTGGTATGCCATCTCGCCGTCCGACGCCCGCGCCCGCTACATGCGGATGCAGGGGTACAACGTGCTGTTCCCCATGGGCTTCGACGCCTTCGGCCTGCCTGCCGAGAACGCGGCGATCAAGCGCAACATCCATCCTAAAGAATGGACGTACGCCAACATCGACCGCATGCGCGGCCAGCTCCGGCGCATGGGCACGATGATCGATTGGCGTCACGAGGCGGTCTCCTGCGATCCCGAGTACTACCGCTGGACCCAGTGGTTTTTCCTGCAGCTCTTCGCCGGCGGTCTCGCCTATCGGAAGCGGGCCGCGGTCGACTGGTGCCCGAGCTGCAACACAACACTCGCCCGCGAGCAGGTGATCGGCGACGAGCGCGTCTGCGAACGTTGCGAGACGCCGGTCATCCGCAAGGAGCTGTCGCAGTGGTTCTTCCGCACGACGCAGTACGCGGAGGAGCTGCTCGATTTCTCGGGTCTGGACTGGCCCGAGCGGGTGCGCACGCTCCAGGAGCGCTGGATCGGCCGCTCGGAAGGGGCGCGCGTAATTTTCCGCACAGAACAGCGCCGCACCGAGCAGGGCGATCCGCTGGAGATCTTCACGACGCGTCCGGACACGCTCTGGGGAGCCACCTTCATGGTCCTGGCGCCGGAACACCCTCTGGTCTCCAAGCTGACGACCGACGACCGCCGCGCCGAGGTCGAGGCGTACGTCGAGAAGGCAGTCCACCAGACGGACATCCAGCGCGAGGCCGCGGACAAGGAGAAGAGCGGCGTCTTCACCGGCGGATATGCGATCAATCCGGTCAACGGCGAGCGGATCCCGGTGTGGATCGCCGACTACGTGCTGATGAGCTACGGCACCGGCGCCATCATGGCGGTGCCGGCGCACGACCAGCGGGATTTCGAATTCGCCCGCAAGTATGGGCTTGAGATCCGGCCGGTGATCGTTTCGGAGGGCCAGGAGCTGCCGGTGCCGGAGGCGATGGACAAGGCGCTCTCCCACGAGGGTGCGATGGTGAATTCCGGCCCGCTCACCGGAACGCCCGCCGATCAGGTGTATGAGAAGGTTGTCGACTATCTCGAGAAGAACGGGCTCGGCCGGCGGGAGGTGGGCTATCGTCTGCGCGACTGGCTCATCTCGCGGCAGCGCTACTGGGGCGCGCCCATCCCCATCGTCTTCTGTCCGCAATGCGGGCCTGTGGCGGTGCCGGAAGACGACCTGCCGGTCCTGCTTCCGGATGACATCGAGTGGCGGCCCACGGGGGAGAGCCCGCTCAAGCTCCATCCGACCTGGAGGAAGACCACCTGTCCGGCCTGCGGCGGCGAGGCGGAGCGCGAGACGGACACCATGGACACCTTCATGTGCTCGTCCTGGTACCACCTGCGCTACCTGAGCCCGCAGTACGACCAGGGGCCGTTCGATCCCTCCGAGTACCGCGCCTGGATGCCGGTGGACACCTACACCGGGGGCGTCGAGCACGCCACCATGCACCTGATCTATACGCGGTTCTTCCACAAGGCCTGCCGCGACCTCGGGATCGTGCAGGGCGACGAGCCGATGCTCCAGTTGCGCAACCAGGGGATCATCCTGGGCGAGGACTCGGAGAAGATGTCGAAGAGCCGCGGCAACGTCGTGGCCCCCGACGCCCTGGTCGACCGCTACGGCACCGACACGGTGCGCGCCTACCTGATGTTCTTCGCCCGCTGGGACCAGGGAGGTCCCTGGAACAGCAAGGGAATCGAAGGGACGTCGCGCTGGCTGCGGCGGGTCTGGAACCTCTACATGGAGCCGGCCGAGGGGACGGGAGGAGACACCACGAAGCTGCGGCGCAAGCTCCACCAGACGCTGCACCGGGTGACCGCCGACTTCGCAGCGCTCCAGTTCAACACCATCATCGCCGCTCTGATGGAGCTGCTGAACGAGATGCTCCAGGCGCGCCCTCAGCTGGCCGGAACGCCGGCCTGGGACGAGGCGAAAGACCTCTACGTCCGCATGCTCGCGCCGATCGCGCCGCACCTCGCCGACGAGCTCTGGCACGAGCTCGGCCACCGGGATTCGATCCACCTCCAGTCCTGGCCGGAGGTGGACGAAGAGGCCGCGCAGAACGAGGAGATCACCCTGGTCGTCCAGGTCAACGGCAAGCTGCGCGACCGCGTCTCCGTGCCGGTGGGTCTGGGCGAGGACCAGCTCCGGGAAGCCGCGCTCGCGACGGAAGGCGCGCAGCGCTTCACCGAAGGTCTGGCGATCCGCAAGGTGGTCGTGGTGCCGGGGCGGCTGGTGAACATCGTGGCGGGTTGAGATCGCCGCAGCGGACGATCATCAGGCTCGCCGGTGATGGGGTCACCGGCGCGCTACAGCCCACCGTCCGGTGGTCCGGCGGGTGTCGCGAATGACGTCGCCTTCGCCTCCTTGAAGACCTCTCCAAAGAATTGGCCGACCGCCTTGGATTTTTCGACCCGGTCGTGGAAGAGTGAATTCTCCCCCGCTGCGAGCATCCAGTTAGCGAGCTGCTCGTTCTGCTTCGCCTTGAGCGCCTCAAAGTATCCGTTGTCGATTCCTTTTATCTCGCTTCGCTGATCGAGGACAAATCGGAAGAACGGCAGTTTTTCAGGGTTTACCGTAGGAGGAGCGCCGGTGCGCTTGGCGTCGAGATCTTTACGAACCCGCCAGGCGACGTGCTTACTAATAACCTCCTGCATGAACTTTCCCGGCAATTTTTGAGTATTTGGATTTGTTTTTGCGGCATTAGCATCGACATAAAAATGCACGCCGGTTGGCAGCCACAACTGTTCAGTTCCTGGTGGTGAGCTCTCTAGCTTCATGTAGAAGTCTCGGTTGCGGACATGCGTGAGCTCGTGCGCGAGCACGAAGGCAAGTTTATCGCGCTTCGAAGCTTCGCCGCCTGGCTTCGCCTCTTCGAGAAGTTTATCCGAAAGAAGGATGTAAGACCTGTAAGCTCCTTCCTGGCCCACTGCCCGGGTGTTTCCGCTCTCAATTCCCGAATCGATCCTCGCCGCGTCGGCATCGACATTGGCGTACTCTGTGGAAGGAAGCAGCGCCGGTTTCTTGAGTTGGTCTCTGTTCTTAACACTGAAGATGCCGATCAAGTTTCCAGCCTCGAGCTCATGGTAGGCGAAATGAGGCACCTGCTGCGCCCAGCTATCCTGCGGGTAGGCGTCAAGCTCGCGGAGCAGGTCCGCGACGATGGGATCGAGGCGCTTGTCGTCGACGAACTTTTTGAAGTTCCCTGGATTGAGCGCGGGCGCTTCTCCTGCGTCGCCGGCGTCCGGAACGGAGAATCCAAGCAGGGGTTTGGATGTGCTGGTATTTTGCAGATAATTTTGCGCGAGCTCCTGCCTCTTCGGCTTTGTGATGTCTCCGTTCTCTTCCGCGTTCCGATAAACCTGGAGCTGGTCGTGTTGTTCGTCCGGGCTGGGGCCGGCGCCGCTTCCACCCGGAGCACTTCCGCTTCCGCCAGCCGATCCGCTTCCGCCAGCCGGTGAGCCGAGTCCGTATTTCCCTTGGATCTCTCGCGCCCGGTTTGCCGCCTCGGCGATCCCGATAGTGTTGTCGGATAGCTTTTTGAGCAGATCGGCCACCTCCGCCTGCCCCGACATGTCGCGGAAGATGTTCGGTGTACCGAGCAGGCTGAAGGCTGCGGCCAGGCCCGTGGGATCGGGGGCTGGTGAGGGGTTGACGATGTTGACGAGCGATTGCGGGAAGGCCGTCGGCGTCGCCGAGACCTGCTGCGGCTGCGGCGTCACCGCGGTGATCGGATTGATCTCCGGCGCCTGGATGGGGATCGGGTGCTCGTCCCATTTCCAGAACCGGGTGTTGTCGATCTCCTCGGAAACATTGCAGTGCCCGAGCTTGCCCTCGGCGAACACACCGCGCGTCGGCAGTGTGATCAGCCGCTCGGATTTCGCTGACGCGAGCGACACCTGCTCCAAGACCTTCTCGCGATCCGCTCCGCTCATGGCAGCCAGTTTGGCTTCCGCCCATTGCCGCCGGGTGGGATCGTTGCCGTTCAAGGCAGCGGCAATGTCCACTGCCATCGTATCCACTCCTGCCGGCTGCTTGGCGAGCGGGTAGGCCACCCAACTACCGAAGACCTCGAGCGGAGTGGGATCGACCTGGTCGAGGAGCGTCTGGCCGCCGCCCAGGTCCACCTTTTCGAGCTCGATGGCGATGGATGCCGGGTCGGTGGCGAGCAGGACGATGCGGTCGTAGTAATCCTTGTGGCGCCTGAAATGGTCGAGCAGCTTGTTAATCTGCAGGTACTCCCCATCCGTGAGGCTCTCCCACGGGTCCGGGATCTCGGCCGGCTTGGGGCCCGGGCGCTTGATGTAAGTAACCGTGTTCGAGCTTCCATTGAATGGGAACCAGTAGGTGATGTTATCGGTCATGTCCAGCAGCGATACCTTGCCACCGGCATGGAAGCCGTTGATCGCCAAGCCATTCATTCGCCATTCGTCATTATCGTGAAGCACGAACTCAAAACCCATGAGCTGATTCCACTTGATTCCATGATCCGGCAGATGATCCGGCTCAGCGATGAACCAACCCCACTCGTTGTTGTAGTCCAGGCGTTTGCCGACATTGACATTTTCGGTTGGGTTCCCCTTTTCCCAGGCACGAACAAGCGGTCGGCTCACCTTGGTGCCGTCCACCAAGATGAGATTGATCATGACAGTTTCATCGGTATCGTCAGTGGGACCTCCCGCGGTCCTGAGCCCGAATTCGAACAGGGAAAACTCGATATCACCTTCCCAGTACGGCGTCGTGCCGGGGGTGATTTTGCGGAGCCATTGGTTCCTACGGGTGGTCTCGAGCTTCTCGACGGCGTCGAAGGCCGGTTTGAGCGCCGGGTCGAGCAGCGTCGGTTCCAGCAAGTAGCGGTACTCGAGGAGAACGGTGGGGTCGTAGGCGAACCCGGGGAAGATGTTGGGGTCGAAGGGCCCAATGCGCGTTGGGATCTGGAGCAGGACGGCGTGTCGCCGGCGCACCCACTCCACTGTCACCCGGAAGTGGCGCAGCACCTCGTAATAAAGAACGGTGAGCGTGTGGCTGTGATTGTAGTTGCTGAAGGTGCGGGTCTGGATGCTCTCCTTCTCCTCCTGCCGAGCCTGAATGACCACCGTCGAGTTGATCTCACGCTGGGCCGAGCTGGCCTGCGCGAAGCTGTCGCTGAGGCGCTGGATGTTCTCCGCCACGAGATCGCGGCTGCCTTCGCTCGTGGCAGCCGCGCCGCCCAGGGAATGGGCGTCGCCGATGGCCGAGCCTGCGCCCAGGCCGATGCCGATCGGACCAATGCCGAAGCCGCCTGAAGCTCCCGAGGACTGGCCGGATGAGTGAGCCATGCCGCCCATGATGGACGCACCACGCTGTAGCTCCTGCAACCCGGCCCTCACCGTCTCGGTGATGGTCCGGTCGCGGTGGGTCTGGTGGAGCACGTCCTCGGTCAGGCGGGTCTTTTCGTCGCGCTGGGTGAGACTGTCCCAGGACCAGTCGACGACCGCGAGCTTGACCGATTCCCCGGGCGCGAGCGGCAGGCTGTAGAGGATTTCTCCGAGAGAATGGCCGAGGGAGTACCACGAGACCTTGTATTCGTCGATCCAGGCGGCCTTTCCGTCCTTCGGCACCTGGAGCTCCTGAGGGTCCAGGATCCGCACCACCTGCCGTAGCACGAACTCCTGCAGGGCCAGGCTGGCGGGGGCAAGCTCCTCGCATCCGTGCTCGCCGACGAGCGTCTTCGGGCTCGCGGCGAATGAGGCGGGCGAAAGCCGCCAGTCGGTGAGACCGGGGTTCTGCAGCGCCCGCGGCCCCATGTTTTGCAGCGCCGGAGGCAGCGGCAGGAACTTGACGGGCAGCCGCGCGACGACGGCATCGTAAGCGAAGCGTCCCTGAGCCAGGGCATCGAACCGTCCGGGATGGCCGTAGGGGTAGACCCAGATGGCGAGCTCCAGCACAGCGGCGGGATCCTTGCGGCGCTTCTCGATCGCGGCCACCAACATTTCGTAAACGTCGGGGCGCAGGCGCCTGAGATCGAAAGAGGCATACCCGACGTGGTCCGTCGTCAAGACTCCGAGCGGATCTGCCCAGTGGACACCTGAGTCTTCCACCTCGGGCACCAGGGCGAGATCGAAGTCCTCCGCCGCGGCCCTCAACGCGTCGGTAATCAGCCTCTTCAGCTCCGGCAGCTTAATGGTGGCCATGTGCTTGCGCCCAGCCTTGGCGAGCACTTCCTTGAACACGCGCTCGAACAACTTCTTCAACTTCTGGAAATCTTTCGCGAGAGCGTCGAGGCTTGTAGTTTCGACAACCTCGCCCAGGGCTTCCTGGGCAGCTTGCGCGACGCGATGACTCACCTCCCCCGTCGTCTTGGGATCGACGGCATCCAAGGCTGCGATGATCACCTCGAAAACGCGCGTGTCGCTTGGCAGCGCTGGCACCGGCACGATCCGCGGCACCCCGACTTCGGCATAGAGCGGCAGACGCGCCACCGGCTGGCCACTGACCGGATCCGATACGAACAGACTGAGATGAGTGGGCCTTGATGATCGGAGAGAAGGCATGATGAAACTGTTTTCTCTGCAAAACTACACCAAAGGGGGCAGTGGCGGATTTATCTGCAGATATGCTGCAAAACAAATGTGGCTATAAAACAAAAGCAGTGTAGGATGACCTCATGAGGGACTCGGGCCCGGCCCCAGCAGCACGGCGTTGGTGGATTCTCGGCGCCATCGGCGTCGGCACGTTCATGTCGGCGCTCGACGGCAGCGCCGTCAACACGGTGCTCCCGGTGTTGCGACGCGAGCTGCACACCACGGTGGCGGGGGTCGAGTGGGTCACCACGGTGTACCTCCTGGTCGTGAGCGCCCTCCTCCTCTCGTTCGGCCGGGCGGGAGACCTGCGCGGCCACAAGCGGATCTATATCGCCGGCTTCGGGATCTTCGTCCTGGGCTCTGCCCTCTGCGGCCTCGCGCCGTCGATCGGTGCGCTCATCGCCCTCCGGGGGTTGCAGGCGGTCGGCGCCGCCATGCTCTTTGCGAGCGCGCCGGCCATCCTCACCAAGACCTTCCCCGTGGAGCAGCGCGGCCGTGCTCTCGGTGCCCTGGGAGGGTTCACCTATCTCGGCCTGACCGCCGGGCCGTCGCTCGGCGGGTGGCTCACCAGCGTGCTCGGCTGGCGGTCGGTCTTCTACATCAACGTGCCGGTGGGCGCGCTCGCCATCGCTCTGGCGCTGCGCAACATCGAGGACGACCGCCCCGAGCGCACCGGCGAGCGGTTCGATCCGCCCGGTGCCGCGCTCTTCACGGCGGGTCTCGTGGCGCTGCTCGTCGCGCTCAATCAGGGCCATTCCTGGGGTTGGGGCTCGGTGCCGGTCATCGCTCTGCTCGTGGCCGCCGCGGTCCTCCTGGCCGGTTTCGTCGCCGTCGAGCTGCGCCGGCCCGATCCGATGCTCGACCTCTCGCTTTTTCGGAGCTGGACCTTCTCGGCGGCGACGGTGAGCGCGCTGCTCAACTACATCTGCGTCTACAGCGTGCTCTTCGTGCTCCCCTTCCTGCTCATCCAGGGGCGCGGGTTGGACCCCCGGCACGCCGGCCTCGTGCTCACCGCGCAGCCGATCGTCATGGCCATCGTCGCCCCGCTCGCCGGAGCCCTCTCGGACCGCCTCGGCTCGCGCCTCCCGGCGACGTTCGGAATGTTGTGTCTCGCGGCCGGGATCTTCCTGCTGGCGAGTCTGGCCGACCATGCCTCCCTGCGCGCGATCGCTGGCGCCCTTGGGGTCGTGGGGCTGGGCATCGGCGTCTTCGTCTCACCCAACAACAGCGCCCTGATGGGAGCGGCGCCGCGCCACCGCCAGGGCATCGCCGCGGGAGTCCTCGCGACCGCCCGCAACCTCGGTATGGTCCTGGGAGTCGGCCTCTCCGGAGCGGTCTTCACCACCATCCTCGCCCACGCGGGTGCCGCGACCGGGACCGGTCTCGTCCGAGGAGTCCAGGCCAGCCTCTTCGTCGCGGCCGGGGTTGCGGTCGTCGGCGCGGTGACGGCTTTCACCAAGGGCTGAGGCTGGTCAGGCTCCCTCCCGCAGACTCCGGCGCAGCCGCTCCAACACCCTTTCGCTCAACTTGCTGATCGAGGCCGGGCGGTAGCCGAGTCGGGCGGCGATCTCTTCGTTTGTCATGCCGAGGCCATAGCGGAGCGCAACGAGCTGTTGCGAGCGCCGCGGGAGAACGGCCAGAAGGGTTTCCATATCCAGGAAGAGCTCGGCTCGCTCCTGGGGCGGCTCCTCGGCCGGTGCGATCGCTTCCAAGATCTGCTCATCGAGATACTGCAGCCACCGCCGCTGCCTTTGCCGGCGCAGCCAGGTGCAACACATCCGCGAGAGGGTCCGGACGAGCCAGGCTTCAGGGTTCTCGATCGCCGCCCAGTGCCGCACCAGGGCGAGGCAGGCTTCCTGCACGAGGTCCTCGGCTTCGGCCGGCGGGATGCGGAACCTCGCGACGATCCGCTTCAGCCGCGGGCTCAGGGTGATGAAGAGGTCATGGATGGTCATGGCGGCCCTCCTCCTCTCCTGCCCGCGGCCGGGTCAACCGGAATCCCGCCAGGAGGATGCGCAGCAGCCTGCCGAGTACCGCGCATTCCTCGGGGGAGGCGAGCTCTTCCAGCTCCTGAAGTTGGGGGAGGCTCCGCTCCGGAGGCGCTCCCAGCGCCAGCTCATCCAGGCTGGCTTCGAGGACCTCGGCGAGCCGCAGCAGCTCCGGCAGGGCCGGCGTCGAGTGGCCGTTCTCCAGCCGGGAGATCCGCATGACGCGGATTCCGGTGCGCCTCGCGAGCTCGCGTTGGTTCCAATGTCGTGCCCGGCGCCGTTGCAGGATCCGGGCACCGAGAGCGCTTCTTTGCGCCGGGGAAAGCTGGCGGGGTGAGTCTGCGATCGGGTCCATGGTGCCGGAATGATTCGCCGACTCCTCGCCTGCTGTCAAGAGAAAATCCCAAAAATCGCCCGGATTTTTCCGAGATATCGGAATAGAAAGCAGACTCACTCCGACGGAAGACGGTTTCTCGCCCGGCGCGGCAACCGTTGCAAGTTCCTGGTTGGCGCCTCTATTTTTCTGTCTCAGGCAAGAGCAAGCTCACCGGGTCTGATCAACGAGCGAGAGGCGGGTCTCCCGAACGAGCAACTCCAGGCTGCCGTTCGGGCAACAATTGCCAGGCGAGACGAGATTGCAATCCCCCGCGGACGCCGCCGCCACTTCCGGCCCACCGGCGCTCTGTGGGGAGAGGGAGGTTCTCATGTTGCGGAAAGGCATCACGCAGGTGGTGGCGCTCGCGTTGGCCGCCGTGCTCCTGGCGAGCGCTCCGGCGATGGCAGGCGGGCTCCCAGGGCGCGCGCCGGCGGCCGGCTCAGAGCGGCAGGACGACGGCAGTCTCTGGTCCCGGGCCTGGCTCTGGCTCCAGTCGCTCTGGGAAGACCCGGCCGGCGCGGTCGTCTGCGGGGGCGATGCCGGAGGGTGCATCGATCCGAACGGCGCGGCGGCCTGCAAGGACGAAGGCGCGTGTATCGACCCAAACGGCTAGGCCTCTCTTGCGGGTGAACCCAACGGGTGCCACCTGAAGTTCCCGTCGGGTGGCACCGGTGCATTCTTTTGTGCGACAATGTCGGCGAAGCCTTTATGCGAGATCTTTCCTGGGGAGGTGCCCGTTGAGCGATCACCTGACCGAAGGCGATGCGCAGCGTTTCGTCCGCGGCGAGCTCTCTCGGCCGAAGACCACGGAGGTGCTGCGGCACCTCCTGCGAGGGTGCGAGGTCTGCAGGAAGCAGCTCCGGCCGCTGATCCTGAAACCGGAGGCGCCCCGGCCCTCCGCGGGAAGGGAGTACGAGGCCCCGATCGCCCGCGCGCTGGCTTCCGTGCTGAGCCGCCGGCCCGAGGCCCGCGGAGTCAACCAGACCCTGGTGGCACGGGGAGTGGAGCTGATCCGGGCCAATCCCCTCGGCCTCGCCGGGCTCACCGACGAGGAGGCGGACGAGCTGCGGGGCCGGCCGCTCGTCCACGCCTTCCTGCGGCTCAGCTTCGACGAGCGCTATCGCAACCCGGTGGAGATGCTGCGCCTCGCGTTGTTCGCGAAGATCGCTGCCCAGAACCTCAATCCGCAGGAGCACGCGCCGGAGGTGATCGCCGACGAGCAGGCGCGTGCCTGGGCGGAGATGGCGAACGCCCACCGCGTCAACGACGAGCTGGCCGCGGCCGACGCGGCGCTGGAAATCGCCGAAGAGCGCAGGAGGCAGGGGACGGGCAACCTCCTCCTGCTGGCCCGGCTGGCGGATCTCCAGGCCTCCCTCTTTGCCCACCAGCGGCTGCTCCCGGACGCCTGCGAGCTGCTCGACGGCGTCTGCCAGCTCTATCAGAAGGTCGGCGACGACCACCTCGCAGGCCGTGCGCTGGTGAGCCGGGGCATCTACACGAACTACGAAGGGCAGCCGCGGCAGGCGCTCGGGTTCCTACGGCGGGGCTTCGCCCTCCTCGATCGCGAGCGCGACCCGCAGCTGGTCATTTCGGCCACCGAGAGCATTCTGGAGGTGATGGTGCAGTGCGGTGAGTACACCGCCGCGGCCGAGATGCTCCTGGAAAGCGGCCTCCGCGAGGCATGGGCCGGCCAACCGATCAGCCTGAGCAAGCTGCGGTGGGTCGAAGGACAGATCTTCGCCGGCCTGGGGAAGACCGGCCGCGCGGAGGCGGCGCTCCAAGAGGCCCGGGCCGGCTTTCTCCAACACAACCGGGCATTCCCTGCCGCTCTCGTGGGCCTCGATCTGGCGGCGGTGTGGCTCGGCCAGGGGAAGAGAGCCGAGGTCAAGGAGCTGGCGGAAGACATGCTCGCCACCTTCGAGCGGCTCGGCATCCAGCGCGAGGCGGTGCGGGCGATGGGCTACCTGAAGCGGGCTTGCGAGCGGCAGCGCGCGACCCCGCGCACCGTGCGCCACGTGAGCGGGTTTCTCAGGCGGCTCGAGCGCGAGCCGCAGCTCCGCTTCGAAGCTCTGTGATCACTCTGGGCCGGGCTCATCCCCGGTCAGGCCCAACAGCCGGCCGAGGGAGCGCTTCACCTGCTCGTCGAAGTCGCGGTCGGCCTCGGGCCTGGAGGGGCGCGGGCTCTGGCCCAGCGCAGCCTGGACGCCCTCGATCAACCGGCGGGAGGCCGCCCCGGCCTCGCCCGACAGCCGGTCGGGCCAGGACAGCCGGAAGAGGTCGGCCGTCTCCACCCCGAGCGCCTCGGCGAGCATGAGGACGTGGCGCACCCGGAGCTCGACCGATCCACCCAGGATCTTGCTCAGGTAGCCGCTGCTCAATCCCATCTGCTGCTCGAGCGCCTGGCGGGTGTGGCCGGAGAGCCGGACGACCGTCGCGAGCACATGGGCGAGACGGGAGATCTCTTCGTCATAGCGGTCGGCCATGGTGCGCCGACTATAGCATTACCTGCCGAGGGTTCAGACATTCCGGCCAGTTTTCTGCCGTTGGCTCAAGCCATAAGCCGGTACCGCGACGGGTTAAGCTTATCCCCGGGGAGATAGCGTTATCTGAGGACGAGTTAGCCTTATCGGTGCCGGGATAAGCTTAAGTCGCCGCCGATAAGCTTACATCGCGGCGGGTCAAGCTTATCTCCGGGGAGATAACGTTATCTGGGAGGAGTTAACCTTATCTGGGCCGGGATAAGCTTATCTCGCCGCCGATAAGCTTACATCGCGGCAGGTTAAGCTTATCTCCGGGGAGATAACGTTATCTGGGCCGAGTTAGCCTTATTCGGGCCGAGATAAGCTTGACTCGCCGCAGATAAGCTTACATCGCGGCAGGATAAGCTTATTTCCGGGGAGATATCGTTATCTGGGCCGAGATAAGCTTAACTGGCCCCAGATAAGCCCACATCGCGGCAGGTTGAGCCAAGCCTTCCTCACGCCGCGAGATCCGCCGCCTGCATCACACCCTCCGCGGTCAGGCCCAGCACGAGGTGGCCGGCGAGGCCTCGGGCGTGCGCTTGCCAGGGGAAGGCGGTGGGTCCGGGGGTGAGCCCGAGGGCGACGTTTCCGATCTCGTCCATGAGCAGCCAGACGGCGGTGCCGAAGAGGGCTCCCGCGGCGAGCTCGGCTCCCAGGCCGCGGCCGGCCAGACGGCGGCGGAGCAGGGCGTAGAGGACGGTGGACCCCAGGCCGATGCTCCAGTGGATGGCCGATCCGAGCTTCTTCCGCTCATCGTCCGAGAGCTCCCGGACGACCAGGAGTGCGGCCTTTTCCGCAGCTGTCTCGTAGGCGCTCTTGCCGTCGCGCGCCTCGTCTTCACGCTTGCGCGCGGCCTCGTTCTCGTGCTCGTAGAGGTAGGTGGTGGCCTTGCCCATGATCCAGGTCGCCGCAACCCCGGCCAAAGCGCCGAGGGCGATGTCTCCGAGGACGTTGCGCTGTGCCGACTTCATCGTGCTTCCTCCTTCATGGGATCAACTTGCGGGATCGGTGCCAGAAAAGCGCCACCTATCCTGGGATACACTGGCGGGACTTCGACCGCAGCTCTCATGGCTTTGCGCTCCTTCACCTGCTGGATCGGCTTCGTCCTGGCCGGCGTGTGCGCCGCGGGTGCGGTGCCGCCGGCCGGGTCCGCGGAACGGGGATATCCCCTCGTGCGGGCCTATGACGTCGCCGACGTGGATTCCCAGAACTTCGCGGTCGCCATGGACCCCCGGGGCGTCCTCTATGTCGGCAACCTGGACGGCCTGCTGGTCTATGACGGCGCCTGGTGGCGGCGGATTGCGATCGGCAGGGAGCGCTCGGTCTTCTCGGTGGCGAGCGATGCGGACGGGCAGGAGGGCGTCGGCGGAGTCGACGATCTCGGCTACCTGGCACGGGAGGCGGACGGAACGTCCCGCTTCATCTCTCTGGTGGGGCTCCTGCCGCCGCGGGAGAGACAGTTCGGCCAGGTCATGCAGACCTGCGCCGTCGCGGGCGGGTTCGCCTACCTGACGACGCGGTGGCTCGAGGTCTGGGACGGCAGATCGCTCACCCGGCTCGCCACGTTTCCCGGCGACCTGCCGTACGCCAAGAGCTTCTGCGTGGGGAAGGACCTCTATCTCTGGATGCGGGAAGGGATCTTCCGGCTGGCCGGCCACCGGCTCGTGCCGGTCCCTGGAGGCGACCGGTTCCGCGGCCGCCGGGTGGACGTCATCCTGCCTGCCGGCAGCGGCCTCCTGGTCTCGGTGCGGAGCGAGGGGCTCTTCCTGCTCCGCCAGGGAGAGGCGGTGCCGTTCGCGCCCGGAGCGTCGCGCTGGACGGTCGAGAAGCACCTCATGGCCGGCATCCGCCTGACCGATGGACGCTGGGCCCTGGGCTCGATCCTCGGCGGCGTCCTCCTCCTCCGTCCCGACGGGAGCATCGACCAGGTGATCGACTCGGAGGTGGGGCTCCCCGACGACTTCGTCTCCGAGGTCGCGGAGGATCGCGAGGGGGCGCTCTGGGTGGCCCTCAACAACGGGCTGGCGCGCCTCGACGTGGCGTCTCCCCTGTCGGTGGTCGACAAGCGTAGCGGCCTCAAGGGGACCGCCTATCACGTGGCCCGCCACCGCGGAGCGCTGTGGGTCGCCACCGCGGCCGGCGTCTTCACCAGTGTCTCCGGAGACCCGGGAGACGGCCGGCCGGTCCGCATGCGCGCCGTGCCGGGCCTGTCGACCGCCTGGAGCCTCCCGCCGAGCGGCGACGACCTCCTCGTGGGGACGGCTTTCGGTCTCTTCGTGCTGCGGGGAGACACGGTCCGGAGCGTGCGCGGGACGGAGCAATGGACCGTCTTCTCTCTGCTGCGCTCGGCGGCCGATCCCGGGCGCGTGTGGATGGGTCTGGACGACGGTCTGGCCGCCGTCCGCAAGGAGGGCGGGGAGTGGCGCTTCGAGGGGAGAGTCGCCGGCGCGCCGCGAGAGGTCCGGAATCTGGTCGAAGGCGCGGACGGCGCGCTCTGGTGCGGCTCCGGGCTCGACGGCCTGACGGAGGTGGAGATCCCCGCCGGCTGGCCCGCGGCGCCGCCGCGGGTGCGCCGGATCGCGGGCGGCGAGAATGCTTTTCCCTTCCGCATCGACGGCCGGCTCGTGGTGGCGCGCGGCAACCGCATCCTGCGCCTCGATGAGACCGCGGGCCGGCTGGTGGAGGACCCGGAGCTCCCCCGGCTCGCGCCGAGTGAGATCGACCTCCTGGCCGAGGATGCCGAAGGGAACCTCTGGATGAACAGCCGGCCGCCGGCCGTGGCGGTGCGCCGGGCCTCCGGAAGCCCGGCGATCCGTTCGCTGGTGGAGATCCCGGCGCACTCCGTGACGGCGATCGTCGCCGAGCCGGACGGCGTCGTCTGGCTGGGCACGGATCAGGGGCTCCTGCGCTCCGCCGGCAGCCTGCGGGCTCCGGCGACGCCTCTGCCGGCTCCGGTCCTGGCGCGCGTGACCGCCGGCCGCGGCACGCAACTCGCCGGCGCTTCGTCGGAGGCGGATCTGCCGTCGGACGTGCGGCACCTGCGGATCGAGATCGCCCCGCTCTCGGATCGCGCCGGCCTGCGCTTCCAGACCCGGCTCGAGCCGGAGGACGCCGGCTGGGGCGCCGCCAGCCCCGAGCCGTTCGTCGAGCTCACGCGGCTGCCGCCGGGCGAGTACCGGTTCCATGTGCGGACCGTGGGGCCGAGCGGGGAGGTGAGCCCGGAGACCGTCTGGACGTTCCGGGTGCGGCCACCCTGGTATCTGACGGCGATGGCAATGGCGCTGTGGCTCGGCCTGGTGGTGGCCGGCGCGGCCGGATATGCGCAGCTGCGCAGCCGCGCCCTGCGCCAGCGGGCCGCCCATCTGGAGGCGCGGGTGGCGGAACAGACGGAGAGGCTGCGGCATACGCTGGAAGAGCTCCAGCGTGCGCACACCGATCTCGAAACGGCCAACGCCCAGCTCCACGAGCTGTCGCTCCAGGACGAGCTCACCGGCCTCGCCAACCGCCGCCACCTCCAGCAGATGCTCGACGAGGAATGGCGCCGGGCGCGCCGGGACGGCCTGCCGGTCGGCTTCATCCTCCTCGACCTGGATCACTTCAAGCAGCTCAACGACACGCGCGGCCATGGGGAGGGTGACCTCTGCCTCCGCAGGGTGGGGCGTTATCTGGCCGGCGCCGGATGGCGGGCCGGCGATCTGGTGGCGCGCTACGGCGGAGAGGAGATGGCCGTGCTTCTCCCCGGCGCGGATCTCGACGGAGCCGTGGCGGTCGCCGAAGACCTCCGCCAGGGGATCGAAAGCCTGGCGGTCCCGCATCCGGCGGTGGCGGCAGGCCGGATCACCGCCAGCTTCGGCGTCACTTCCCTGGTCCCCAGGCCCGGACAGCCGGTCACCGACCTCGTCGAGGCCGCCGACCTCGCGCTCTACCGCGCCAAGGCCGAGGGGCGGAACCGGGTCTGCGCCGGCGAGGACACGCTCGACGACACGGCGAGCTTCGCGCCCGTCGCCGGTTAGTCCGTGCTATGCTCCCCGCGCTTTCCCGACAACGAGGAGCTCCCATGCCCGAGATTCGCTTCACTCATCGGCTGAGGTATGCGTTCGACAACAGCATGTCCAAAGGCGCCATCGCGCTCATCGGCTATCTCGCCCTGGCGTCTCTGACCTTGATCATGGTGGCGGGCCTGGTGGTCATCCTCTTCGGCATCAGGCCCGGGGACGCGGGCCAGCCGCCCGGGTTTGTCGAGGCCATGTGGTTGAGCCTCATGCGCACCCTCGACTCGGGCACCATGGGCGGCGACGAGGGGACGGGGTTCCGCCTCATCATGCTGTTCGTCACCTTGGGCGGCATCTTCATCGTCAGCTCTCTCATCGGCGTGATCAACAACGGCATCGAAGGCAAGCTCGACGAGCTGCGCAAGGGGCGCTCCTTCGTCATCGAGCGCGACCACACGCTGATCCTCGGCTGGTCGCCCAAGATCTTCACCATCCTCTCCGAGCTGGTGCTCGCCAACGAGAACCGCCACAAGCCGCGGGTGGTGGTCCTCGCCGACCGCGACAAGGTCGAGATGGAGGACGAGATCGAGGAAAAGGTGGGCGACACCGGCAAGACCCGTATCATCTGCCGCACCGGCAGCTCCCTCGACCTGAACGACCTGGAGATCGTCAATCCGCACGCGGCGCGCTCGATCATCGTCCTGGCGCCGGAGAGCGACGAGCCGGACTCGGAGGTGATCAAGTCGATCCTCGCCATCACCAACAATCCGCACCGGCGTGCCGAGCCCTACCACATCGTGGCCGAGCTCGGCGAGCTGCGCAACCTGGAAGTGGCGCGCATGGTCGGCAAGGACGAGGCGCAGCTCATCGCCACCAGCGACCTGATCTCGCGGATCATCGTCCAGACCTCCCGGCAGTCGGGCCTGTCGGTGGTCTATACCGAGCTGCTCGATTTCGGCGGCGACGAGATCTACTTCCAGGAGGAGCCGGGGCTGGTGGGGCGGACCTTCGCCGAAGCCCTCCTCGCCTACGAATCCACCGCCCTCATGGGTCTCCGCCTCCGCGATGGCCGGGTCCAGCTCCTGCCCCCCATGGACACGCGGATCGCGGCCGGCGACAAGGTGATCGCCATCTCCGCAGACGACGACACGGTGCGCCTCTCCGGCCGCACCGGCGACTGGACCGACCTCGAAGGCAGGCTGGAGATCGATGCGGCGGCGATCCACAGCGCGCCGGTGGCGGAGCGGCGGCCCGAGCGGACGCTCCTCCTCGGCTGGAACGAGCGGGGCGCGACCATCATCAACGAGCTGGACAAGTACGTGGCCCCCGGCTCGGAGCTGGTGCTGGTGGCCTCCGTCGAGCGGCTGGACGAGCGTCTCTCCCAGGAGTGCGGCGATCTCCGGAACCAGAAGCTCAGCGCGCGGATGGCCGACACCATCGACCGGCGGATCCTCGACGGGCTCGGCGTCCACGAGTTCGACCAGGTGATCATCCTCTGCTATTCGGACACCCTGGAGGTCCAGGAGGCGGACGCCCGCACGCTGATCACCCTCCTCCATCTGCGCGACATGGCGGAGAAGGGAGGGCACGACTTCCGCATCGTCACCGAGATGCTCGACGTGCGCAACCGCGAGCTCGCCGAGGTCACCCAGGCGGACGACTTCATCGTCAGCAACAAGCTGGTCAGCCTGATGCTGGCGCAGATCTCGGAGAACAAGGAGCTCTCCGCCGTCTTCGCCGACCTGTTCGATCCGGAAGGGGCGGAGATCTACCTGAAGCCCGCCCGCAACTACGTCGAGCTGAACACGCCGGTCAACTTCTACACCGTGGTCGAAGCGGCGCGCCGCCGCGGCGAGGTGGCGATCGGCTACCGCATCGAATCCCTGTCCAAGAACGCCGCCAAGGCCTACGGAGTGACGGTGAATCCCGCCAAGTCCGACAAGGTCACCTTCGCGGCCGCGGACCAGGTCATCGTGCTGGCGGAGGAAGGGTAGCGCTACAACCCTTCGAGCTCGTAGAGCACGGCCGGCGATCCCTTCGCCAGGAAGAGGCCGCCTCCACAGTTCCGGAAGCAGCGGCCGGGGCACTCCTCTCGGGCGGAGGAGCGGCCCCGGCCCGCCAAGATCGACAGGGGCCGGGTGGCCGGCCTGGCCCCTGGCCCGCCTTTTTGTGCCCGGCATGCTCGTTGAAGCAATCCCTCGTGACGCCGAGCCACGATATCTTTTGACCAGAACCGGGAGACTCGCTATACTCGGATCATGGCCGAGCCCGTGACGACCGTACCCGCCCGGGGCGACTCGCAACCGGCAGCCGACTTGGCCGACAGCACTCTGCTGCGCTGGGTCGAGCGGCCCGATGGCCGCCTGGAGCTGCGGGAAACGCCTCTGACCCCTGAGGACTATCTCGATCCGCAGGAGGGGGACACCTGGGTGCAGGGAGAACGGCACAACGCCATACGAGGGTTGCTGGCCTCGACATTGCGCCTCCACTTCGTGGCCGATCCGGAGGTCCTGGTCACCGAGGACCTGAAGTTCCTTCTCGGCGCCGGCCTGTCGCGGCCGGCTCCCGACGTCGCGGTGGTCCGGGGCGTCCGCCGCGGCGACCGCGATGTCTTTGACGTGGTCGGCGAGGGGGTCGCCCCCTGTCTGGTCATCGAGGTCGTTTCCCCCAAAAGCGCACGCATCCGCCGCGTCGACGTCGAGCGCAAGGTCCGAGACTACTGCGATGCCGGTGTCCCCGAATACGTCATCGTCGATCGGCCGAGCCGGAAAAAGGACAGCCCGTTCGAGCTGCTGGGCTATCGTCTGGACTCCCGGGGCCGCTATCGGCGGATCGAGCCGGACGGCGAGGGTCGCCTCCTCTCCGAGACGATCGGCGTCTGGTTCGGGCTCTCGGCGGATCGTCTCCAGGTGCTGCTCTGGGACGCTGCCACCGGCGAGCGGATGCTGTCTCCCGAAGAGGTGGCTGCCGCGCTCGTCGCCGCCGAGGAGAGAGCGGCCCGCGAGGCTGAAGCGAGGAAGGCGGAAGTCAGGGCACGGGAGGCCGCCGAGGAGAGAGCCGCCCGCGAGACCGAAGCGAGGAAGGCGGCCGAAAGCGAGATCGCCCGGCTGCGCGCCGAGCTCGAACGCCTGAGCAAACAGTAGATCCATACCCGCTGGATGGGGCAGCTTCCGGGAGAGGAGCCATTGGGCTCGCGAGACGAGCCATCTGTCTCGCGAGGAGAGCAACCTGTCTGGCGAGGAGGGCCACTGTGCTCGCGAGACGAGCGGCTCGGCTCGCGAGGAGAGCCGCCGTGCTCGGGAGACGAACGGCTGGGCTCGGGAGGAGCTGGCCTCGGCTCGGGAGCCCGATGAGCGGGCTCCCGAGGAGGCCCATCTGTCTGGCGAGGAGAGCCACTGTGCTCAGGAGACAGGCCGTTCGGGTCGCGAGCCGAATGGCTCATCTCCCACCGCAGCCCCGGCTCCCCGGGCGAGTAGGTACCGTCTCGAACCGGATCTGGCCGTGTCGACCGAGACACGACCTTCCGTCGCCGGTTTACTCACGACGCCGTGCACTGGCAGCGCGCGCTCGGTATCGTGCTGTCGGAGTTGCAGGGGTGGGCTACGCATTGCCCCCTATGGTCCTCACCATGCGTGCCCTTGCAGAAAGCATCGCAGTCAAAGACGTAGGGATGGCCCAATTCGTTATCGTGCGGGTGGCACACGTCTTTCTCAGGGTTGCTCTCTATCAGGGCACCGACCGGAAAGTTGGCCTGATGCATGGGATCCCCTGCAGGCGGAGATGACAGAGGTTTTTAGGCGCTCTAAGCCAGAGTGGGACGTCGAAAAGAACACCTTGGCCTGGGAAGGAAGGATATGACGCTTAAACGGATGGACAACGTCCTCATCGTTGCCAGTCCAGAGCGCGGCGCGAGTAAGACGGAAGGCGAGGAAGCGCCGGCGAGTTGCGTGCCGCGGCCGGCGGTCACGCGCGCCAGGACCGGAGCCGGCAGAGACCGCGCCAAGGCCGAAGGGAGGAACCGGGTCTGCGCGGCCGCGGACCAGGTCATCGTGCTGGCGGAGGACTGACCCTCTCGAGCCGATCGTTTCGACGGCTAGTAGAGCATTCCCAGGTAGAGCGTCCGGAGCGCCAGCCCGTAGACGGGACCGAAGAGGTACGGAAAGACCTGCCAGGAGACGAGGAGGCCGATCATCGACAACATCGGCATGTGGAGGATCTCCTGATACCGCTGATTCGCGGAGTCGCTCAGGAACATCGGCAGGATCGCGCTGCCGTCGAGCGGCGGCAAGGGGAGCAGGTTGAAGACGAAGAGCAGCAGGTTGAGCATGAAGAGGATGGACAGCGGCGTCACGGTTCCATTGGTCCAGCCGCCGTTGCCGACCACCACCTGCGTGAAATCGAGCTCGTCCGGCCCCGGCAGGCGGAACGCCCTCGTCGCGAGGCCGATCCGGAGCATGGTTCCGGCGAACAGCGCGAGGGTCAGGTTGGCTGCCGGGCCGGCCATCGCCATGAGGCCGGCCCGCTTCGGATAGTGGTGGGCCCAGGAGGGGTCGTAGGGCGCGCTCGCCCAGCCCATCATCCAGCTGCCGTGAGTGAAGGCGAAGGAGATCAAGGGGACCAGGATCATGCCGAACGGCTCCCGCCGGATGTGCGGGAGCGGGTTTAGGCTGACCTGCCCTCCCTCATAGGCCGTGGGATCGCCCAGGCGCCAGGCGGCGAACGCGTGGCCCGCCTCGTGGAGCGTGGTCGAGAACAGGAAGACCACGAACCAGGTCAGACCGAGGACGATCAGATGGGCGTCCACCCTGTCACGCCCGGCTCAGGTACTTGGTCTCGCGGGTGTCGATCAGGATCTTGGTCCCCACCTCGATGAACGGCGGCACCTGGACCACCAGCCCGGTCTCCATCTTGGCCGGCTTGTAGGAGGAGCTGGCGGTGGCTCCCTTCATGCCGGGCTCGGTCTCCACCACCTCCAGCGCCACGGTGTTCGGCAGCTCGATGCCCACCGGCTTCTCGTCGTAGAAGTCGACCGAGATGACCGTGTTGGGGAGCAGGTAGAGCATGGTTTCGCCCAGGATCTCGTCCTCGAGCGTGATCTGCTCGTACGTCTCCTGGTTCATGAAGTGGTGCCCCGAGGGGTCGGAGTAGAGGTACTCCATCGGTTGCGTGTCGAGGATCGCCCGCTCGACCTTCTCGGTCGAGCTGAAGCGGTGCTCGAAGCTGTTGCCATTGCGCAGGTTGCGCATCCGGGCCTGGACGAAGCCGCGCAGGTTGCCGGGCGTGACGTGATGTGCGGTCATGACGCGGCAGATGTCCCCTTGGAAGAGGACGCACATGCCGGTCCGCATCTGAGATGCCTGGATCAAGGTTCGATCTCCCGTTGCTGTTGGGGAGGAGAGCTACTCGTGCTCCTCCTGCCTGTGCTTCTGGTATTCGGCGATCAGCTTGTCCTGCACCGGTCGCGGGACCTCCTCGTAGTGGGAGAACTCCATGTGGAAGCTCGAGCGCCCCTGGGTCATGGCGCGGAGCTTCAACGCGTACTCGAGCATCTCCGCCATGGGCACCTGCGCCGTGATGAGCTGATTGCCGTTGACGGTGTCCATCCCCTGGGGGCGGCCCCGCCGGTGCGACAGGTCTCCCATGATATCGCCGGTGAACTCCTCCGAGGTGGTGATCTGGACCTTCATGACCGGCTCGAGGATGGTCGGTTTGGCGTTCTGCATGGCGTCCTTGAAGGCCAGGGAGCCGGCGATCTTGAAGGCCATTTCGGAGGAGTCCACGTCGTGGTACTGGCCGTCGAGCAGGCGGACCTTGAAGTCGACCATCGGATAGCCCGCCAGAAAGCCGCGGCGGCGCGCCTCCTGGATCCCCTTTTCCACCGCCGGCCGGTAGTTGTTGGGGATGGCGCCGCCGAAGATCTCGTCCGCGAAGGCGAAGTCCTCGCCGCGCGGCAGCGGCTCGACCTTGATCCGGCAGTCGGCGAACTGGCCGCGGCCGCCGGTCTGTTTCTTGTGCCGGCCGTGGCCGTCCGCCGGCTTGAGGATGGTCTCGCGGTAGGGGACCTTGGGCTGGTGGAGGATGACGTCCACGTGGTAGCGCCGCTTCATCTTGGACACGGCGATCTCGACGTGGTCCTGGCCGTTGCCGGAGAGCAGGTGGTCGTGGCTCTCGGGATCGCGGCCGGCGTGGAGCGCCAGGTCTTCGTCCATGAGCCGGGCGAGGGCTTCGCCGATCTTCTCTTCATCCCCTTTGGCCTTGGGCTCGACGGCGAAGGTCATCGCCGGCTCGGGAATCGTGATCCAGCCGAGCTTCACCGGCCGCTCCTTGGCGCACAGGGTGTCGCCGGAGGCGGTGAGCTTCAGCTTGGCCACGCCGCCGATGTCGCCGGCGACCAGGCGCGGCACCTGGGTCCCCTGCTTGCCCTGGAGCGTCATCAGGTGTCCGAGCCGCTCCATCTCTTCGGCGCGGCTGTTGTAGACCGTAACGTCCGTCGGCAGGGTGCCGGAGACCACGCGCATCGTGGAGATCTTGCCCGTGAAGGGGTCGGACAGGGTCTTGAAGACCAGGACCGCCAGGGGTCCGTTCGGATCGGCGGAGAGCTCCACGGGGTCGCCGCCGATGTTGGTGGCGGGGAAGGGCGCTGCCTCGGCCGGGGAGGGAACGACCGCCACGAGGCTGTCGAGGAGAGCCGCCGAGCCGATGCCGTGGGCACCGGACGAGAGGGTCAACGGAAAGATCTGGCGCCGGGCGACGGCCTTGCGCAGACCCGCCTCCAGGTCGTCCTGCGCCAGGTTGCCGGTCTCGAAGAAGCCTTCCATGAGCTTGTCGTCGGTCTCGGCCACCGCCTCCACGAGCTGCGCCCGCAGGGACGCGGCCTGGTCGGCCAGGGCGGCCGGGATCTCGGCCGGCTCGGCCCTGCCGTTGCCGTCCCGGGTGAAGCGGTAGGCCTTCTCCCGGACCAGATCGACCACACCTTCGAAGCCCATCTCCTTGCCGATCGGAAGCTGGACCGGCAGGACGGTCCGGCCGAAACGCTTGTGCAGCCCGTCGAGGGTCCGCTCGAAATCGGCGCGCTCGCGGTCCATCTTGGTCAGGTGGACCATGACCGGCAGGGAGATCTCTTCGGCATAGCTCCACACCCGCTCGGTGTTGACCTCGACGCCGGAGACGCCGTTGACACAGAGGAGAACGGCGTCGGCGGCGCGCAGCCCCGCCTTGGTCTCGGTCAGGAAGATGCCGTATCCGGGGCAGTCGACGAAGTTGACCTTGTGCTGCTGCCAGGGGACGTAGCAGACGGCGAGGCCGATCGAAATGCCGCGCTCGATCTCTTCGGGATCGAAGTCGGTGAAGGTGTTGCCGTCCTCGACGCGGTTGAAGCGCGTGGTCACTCCGCCGGTATAGAGCAGAGCGCTCACGAGCGTGGTCTTCCCGGTGTCGTTGTGCCCTGCCACAGCGACGTTGCGGATTCTCTCCGGCCTATCCACCTGCATCGTTCAGCCTCCTTCAAAGGACACGGTCAGGGCGGGCAATATACCACAGCCCCCGTCGCATCCCCGCCTCGGTGGCGTCACGCCAAACCCTCGGAAACGCTGGCACTTACCTCCTCACCGGTTTGACTCGGCGGGGCTGCCGCCCTAGAATCTGCTTCGGGTTCCCATGCTGCCTCTGACACCGACAAAGCTCGGCCGCTACGAAATCGTCGACGAGATCGGCAAAGGTGCCATGGGTGTCGTGTACCTGGCGCGGGACCCCCTGATCGGCCGGCTCGTCGCGCTCAAGACCTTCCGCATCGGCTATTCGATCAAAGACCAGGAGATGGAGCAGTTCCGGGCCCGCTTCATCCGCGAGGCCCAGAGCGCCGGCATCCTCAGCCATCCCAACATCGTCACCATCCATGACGTGGTCGAGCAGAGCGACGAGGGGATGGCCTTCATCGCCATGGAGTACGTCCGCGGCACGAACTTGAAGGCGCTCCTCCAGGGCGACCAGCCGCTGAACCTGCCGTTCATCGTCGAGGTCATCGGCCAGGTGGCGGATGCCCTCGACTACGCCCACGCCCACCGGGTCATCCACCGCGACGTCAAGCCGGCCAATATCCTGATCACGGCGGACAACCGGGTCAAGATCACGGACTTCGGGATCGCCCGGCTCGACACCTCGAACCTCACCCAGGAGGGACAGCTGCTCGGCACGCCCAACTACATGGCGCCGGAGCAGATCCAGGGCCGGGACGTCGATCACCGCGCCGATCTCTTCGCCCTCGGGGTGGTGCTCTACGAGATGCTCACCCGCCACAAGCCGTTCCAGGGCGAGAACCTGACCGTGGTGAGCCACCGCATCGTCTACGACCATTTCACTCCGCCCAAGGACTACGTCCAGAACCTCCCGCCGGGTCTGGAGGGGATCCTCGCCCGCGCCCTCGACAAGGACCCCGCGAAGCGGTATCAGAAGGCCAAGGAGATGGTCGCCGACCTGCGCCGGGTCTCCGGCTCCCTGGGCGGCGACGACCTGAACGAGACCCAGAGCATCGTCATGACGGGGCCGCTCGTGCCGACGCCGCCCCAGGGCGCCCCCCTCGGCGCTTCCTGGGCGCAGGCGACCGATCACGGGACCATGGCGACGCCGCCCTCGGTCAACCTGCCGCCGCCGCTCCCTCCACCTCCCAAGATCGCCGCTCCGGCCGCGGCCGGAGCCCAGACCACGCACGCGACCCGGCCGACGGTGCGCCGGGGGCCGCTCGTCGTGCCGGGCCGGACGATCCTGGCCGCCAGCGCCGCGGCGCTCGTCCTCCTCGCGATCGCCGCGGCCCTCTTCGGCTGGATCTGGTGGTCGACGCCGCGGGCGGGCCGGGACGCCCGGGAGGACGAGCGGCAGAGCCAGATCGTCTTCCTGGTCCACTCGGGCTATCAGTTCCTGCGCGCCGGCGATCCGGCGACCGCGACCCGCTTCTTCCGGCAGGCGGAGGACCTCGCGACCGGCAAGCAGAAGGAGCCTCTGCACGCCCTCCTCCTGACCGCCCAGAAGCAGGCCGCGGTGTTCGGCCAGGAAGTGGAAGGCCAGAAGCAGGTCGCGGCGTATCTGGTGACGGCTCAACAGGCGATGGACAACCGGAGGTACCAGGAGGCTTTGACGGCGGCCGAAGCCGCGCTCACCCTCGACCCCGGGAGCGGCAAGGCGCAGGAGATCCAGACCGCCGCCACGGCGGCCCAGAACCGTCTCCAGGAGCAGGTGAAGAAGCAGCGCACCCAGCGCGCCAATCGCGAAGAACAGGCCGCGGCCAACCCCGCGGCTCCCGAGCCCGCGCCGGCCGAGACGACCGCCGCCGAAGAGCCGGTCTCCCAGACCGCGAGTCTCCACATCAGCTTCCAGTCCGACCGGCCGGGCGTCGCCACGATCCGCGTCCATGTGAACAAGCGGAACGTCTTCCAGAGGAGTGTCGGCAGCAAGGGCGGGTTCCTCCGGAAAGGGAAGGGAGGCCGGGCCGAGGGTCCGGTCGACGTCCAGGCGGGCGACGCCCAGATCGAGGTCTGGGTCACGCCGCCGGGAGAAGGGGCGCAGCTCCTCGCCCGCTCGGGCAACTTCCCCGGCGGCTCGAGCCGCACGCTGTCCATCCACCTCCCCGCCTCCGGTCCGCCGAGCGTCAGCCTGAACTGATCATTCCGGCAGCGACGTCACCGTCACCGGGCCGAGCGGCGCGAGCTGGGGCTCGAGGGCTTCGGCGGGTCCGACGGCGACGACCGCGATGTGGTCCGGGTCGATGTGCCGGCGGGCGACGGTGAGGATCTCCTCGCGGGTGATCGTGGGCAGCCGCTCGATGTAGCGCTCGAAGTAGTCGTCGGGGAAGCCGTAGACGGCGAGCGCCTCCAGCCGCTTGGCCAGGTCCGCGGCGGTCTGGAAGGTATAGGGAAAGACGCCGGTCACGTAGCTGATCGTCTCCTCGATCTCCTGGGGCTCGACGAGCTCTTCGCGGATGCGTTCGAGCTCCGCCAGGGTCTCGACGGCTGCGGCTCCCGCCGACTCGGTGGCGACCGCGGCATCCACCACGAAGGGGCCGGGCCCGAGCCGCGGCGTGAGACGGCTCGACGCGCCATAGGTGTAGCCGTGCCGCTCCCGCAGGTTCAGGTTGATCCGGCTGGTGAACTTGCCGCCGAGGAGCGTGTTGAGGACGATCAGCGGGATGTAGTCCGGATCGGTGCGCGCAGGTCCGGCGTGGCCGATGCGGAGCTCGGTCTGGGCGGAGCCGGGGCGGTCCACGATGTGGACCTCGACGCCGCCCAAGGGGACCGGCAGGATCTGGGGCCTTTCCGGAGGTCCCGCGGGGAGCGCCGAGAAGCGGTCCTCGACGGCGGTGAGGAGCGCTTCGGGATCCAGGTCGCCCACCGCGATCAGCTGGGAGCCCGCCAGGGTGTAGTAGGACCGGTAGAAGCTCACGAGGTCGTCTCTGGTGAGCGCCGTCAGGCTCTCGGGGAGGCCGGACGGCGGATGGTCGTACACCGTTCCACGGTAGACCACGGCGGCGAGCCGGTCTTCGGCCAAAAGGCCCGGGTCCTGGCGGCGGCGCAGGATCTCGGTCAGGCGCTGCTTGCGCAGCCGCTCGATCTCCGCCTCCGGGAAGGTGGGCTCGGTGGCGACCTCGGCGAGCAGGTCGAGACCGGACGGGAGGTGCTGCGCCAGGAGCCCGGTGGCGAGAAAACCTTCGTCCCAATCGATGCCCGCCACGAAATAGCCGCCCAGCCGCTCGACATAGGTGGCGACCTCCAGAGAGGTGCGCCTCTGTGTCCCCTCGTCGATCACGCCGGCCGTCAACGCGGCGAGCCCCTCCTTGCCGCGCGGATCCTGCTGGCCTCCGGCAGGCGTCACGAGCTCCAGGCTGATCAGGGGGACGCCGGGCAGGCGCGCGGCGAGCACCTCGAGGCCGTTGGCGAGCTTGCGGCGCAGGAAGGGCGGAAAATGGAAGGGACGGATGCGGCCGGGCGCAGGAGGGACCGAGCGGTCCAGCAGAGCCGTCTTCACTGCGCCCTCCGCGGCACGAAGCTCACCACGGCGCGCTCGCTCTCGACCAGGTGCCGCGCGGCGAATTCCATCAGCTCGTGCCCGCCGATCTCCAGATACTGCTCGATCTCCCGCTCGATCCCCCCCGGATCGTCGAGATAGGTGGTGAGCTGGGCGAAGATGTCGGCGCGGTTGTCCAGCTTCTGGAGAGCCATGTAGTACTCGGTGAGCATGCGGTTGCGGGCGCGTTCCAGATCCTGCGGCGAGGGTGGCTCGGCGGCGGCCCGGTCGAGGTGCTCGTGCAGTGCCTGCTCCAGGGTGTCCACCTCCACGCCGGGGCGGGCCGTGGCCACCACCATGAACGTGCCCGCCTCCTCATAGGGGCTGACGTAGGCGCCCACGTCCTGGGCGATCTGGCGCTCGTAAATCAGGTCCTCGAACAGGCGGCTCGATTTGCCGCCGGAGAGCACGGAGGCCAGCAGGTCGGCGGCGTACCAGCCGCGCTCGCCATACGCCGGGGCGCGGAACCCGAGATAGACGCGGGGCAGGCGGACGTCGTCCTCCAGCAGCTCGCGCCGCTCGCCGCCGAGGCGGCCTTCCGGGACCACGACCGGCGGCACCGGCGGTCCCGGGGGAATCTCGCCGAACCAGCGCTCCACCTTGGCCATGGCGTCGTCGGGCTCGAAATCCCCCACCAGGGTCAGCACCGCGTTGTTCGGCGTGTAATACGTGCGGAAGAAGCTCTGCACCTCCTCCAGCGTGGCGGCGGCGATGTCCTCCATATAGCCGATGACCGGCCAGTGGTACGGGTGGTCCGGCGGATAGAGGAGCTCGTGCAGCCGCTCGCCGGCCATGCCATAGGGCTGGTTCTCGATTCGCTGGCGGCGCTCGTTCATCACCACCTCGCGCTGCATGTCGAGGTTCTCCTGGGTGAGGGCCGGCAGGAGGAAGCCCATGCGGTCCGACTCCAGCCAGAGCCCGAGCTCGAGCTGGTGGGAGGGCAGGGTCTCGTAGTAGTTCGTCCGGTCGTACCAGGTGGAGCCGTTGGCCACGCCGCCCACCTGCTGGACGATCCGGAAGTGGTCGTTGGTGCCCACGTGCTCGCTGCCCTGGAAGAGCATGTGCTCGAACAGATGCGCGAAGCCGGTGCGGCCCGGCCGCTCGTTTTTCGAGCCCACGTGGTACCAGAGATTGACCGTGACCAGCGGCAGCCGCGCATCGCGGTGGAGGATCACACGCAGGCCGTTGTCGAGGGTGTGTCTCTGGAAACCGAGGTCGAGATCGAGGGTCGCAGATGGATTGGCGGATCGGCTCATCGTGAAGGGGGAATCCGGAGGCTTGCGCTGCACCCCCGTCGCAAGGCCAGTCTATTGACGGGCCTCCTGGAGTGTCAAGGATGGTAAGTTGCTTGCAGGACGTGTCGGGGCATGCCGCAGCGCATTGTTTCCACCTACCGGGTCCAGCTTCGTCCGGAATTCGGATTCGATCAAACCGCGGAGATCGCGGACTACCTCGCCGAGCTGGGCGTCACCCATCTCTACAGCTCGCCTTACCTGCAGGCCGCTCGCGGCAGCGCCCACGGGTACGACGTGATCGACCACTCGCGCGTCAACGACGAGCTGGGCGGCGCCGCGGCCCACGCGCGCCTCGGCGAGAGCCTGGAGCGCCATGGTCTCGGGCAGGTCCTCGACATCGTACCCAACCATATGGCGATCACCGAGCGCCGCAACTCCTGGTGGTGGGACGTCCTCGAAAACGGTCCGGCGAGCCTCTGGGCCGGCTATTTCGACGTGGACTGGGACCCGCCGCAGCAGCGGCTGCGCAATACGGTCCTCCTGCCGATCCTGGGCGATCACTACGGCCGGATCCTGGAGGCCGGCGAGCTGCGCCTGGTGCGGCGCGGCGGCAAATTCGAGATCCACTATCATGAGGACGACCGCGAGCACCAGATGCCGGTCGCGCCGCGCTCCCTCGACGACCTGCTGCGGGCCGCGGCCGGGCGCTGCGGATCGCCGGATCTCGCCTTCATCGCCGATGCCTGCGGCGGCCTGCCGCTCGCCACGGCCACCGACCGGGAGAGCAGCGCCCGCAGGCACCGCGACAAGGAGGTCCTGGCCGGCCAGCTCGCCCGCCTCTGTGAGGAAGTCCCCGGGATCGCCGCGGCCGTCGATGCCGTGGTCGGCGAGATCAACGCCGATCCCGACCGGCTGGACGACTTGCTGGCGCGCCAGAACTTCCGCCCCGCCTTCTGGCGCACCGCCGGCCGCGAGCTCGACTACCGCCGCTTCTTCGACGTGCACACCCTGGTCGGCCTGCGCGTCGAGGACGAGCGGGTGTTCGCCGACACGCACGCCCTGGTGCTCGACTGGCTCTGCCGCGGCGTGCTCGACGGGGTGCGGATCGACCATCCAGACGGCCTGCGCGATCCGCTGGAGTACTTCCAGCGGCTGCGCGCCGCGGCCCCCGAGGCCTGGATCGTCGTCGAGAAGATCCTCGAGCCGGGCGAGCTCCTGCCGGTCGACTGGCCGGTGAATGGCACGACCGGCTACGACTTCGCCAACCTGGCGGGAGGCGTGCTCGTCGACCCGGCGGGAGCGCAGCCGCTGACCGATCTTTATCTGGAGATGATCGAAGAGCGGCGAAGCAGCGGCGGCGACTGGCCGCGGATGGTCCGGGAGAAGAAGCTGCTCGTCCTCCAGGAGCTGCTCGCGAGCGACGTCAACCGCCTCGGCGAGGTCTTCCTGGCGGTCTGTGAGCGACATCGCCGCTTCCGCGACTTCACCCGCTTCGAGCTGCGCGAGGCGGTGCGCGAGCTGGCCGCCGATTTCCCGGTCTACCGCACCTACGTCCGGCCCGCCGAAGGCGCGGTGGGAGAGCAGGACGCCCGCTTCCTCGACGAGGCCTTCCAGCGCGCGCTCGAGCACCGGCCGGACCTGCCCGCCGACCTGTTCGACTTCTTCCGCGACCTGCTCCTCCTGCGTATCCGCGGCGAGCTCGGAGGGCCGGAGGCGGAGCTGGTCACGCGCTTCCAGCAGCTCACCGGCCCGGCCATGGCCAAGGGGGTGGAAGACACGGCCTTCTATACCTTCCACCGCCTGGTCGCGCTCAACGAGGTGGGGGGAGACCCCGGCCGGTTCGGTGTCCCGCTCGCGGAATTCCATCGCTCCTGCGCCGCCACCCGGGAGCGCTGGCCGTCAACGCTCCTCGCCACCTCGACCCACGACACCAAGCGGAGCGAGGACGTGCGCGCCCGTCTCTATCTCCTCTCCGAGATCCCGGAGCGCTGGAGCGAGGCCGTGCGCCGCTGGTCCGACCTGGCGGAAAAATACCGCACAGACGGAGCGCCGGACCGCAACACCGCCTACCTCCTCTGGCAGACCCTGGTGGGCGCGTGGCCGATCGGCAGCGACCGCGCGGCCGCCTATATGGAAAAGGCCGCCCGCGAGTCCAAGGCGGCCACCGCCTGGACGCGAGTCGACGAGACCTGGGAGGAGGCGCTGCGCCGCTTCGTCGCCGGGGTGCTGGACGATCCCGGGATCGCCGCGGATCTGGAGGCCTTCGTGGAGCCGCTGGTGGAGCCCGGCCGGATCAACTCGCTGGCCCTGACGCTGCTGCGTCTCGCCTGCCCGGGAATCCCGGACACCTACCAGGGGTCCGAGCTGTGGGACCTCAGCCTGGTCGATCCCGACAATCGCCGCCCGGTCGACTATGGGTTGCGCCGCAGGCTCCTGGACGAGCTCGAGAGAGGGCTCTCTCCAGAGGAGATCCTGGCCCGTGCCGACGAGGGTCTCCCCAAGCTCTGGCTCCTCCGGCAGGGTCTCCACCTCCGCCGCCGCCGTCCGGAGGCGTTCGGTCCCCGGGGGGGCTACCGTCCGCTCCCGGTGCGCGGCGGGAGGGCGGAGCACGCGGTGGCGTTCGCGCGCGGCGAGGAGGCGGTGGCCATCGCCCCCCGCCTGATCCTGGGGCTCGCCGGCGACTGGGGAGAGACGAGCGTCGAGCTGCCGGTTGGGGGCTGGCGCAACGAGCTGACCGGGGACGAGCTGGAGGGCGGGGAACGGAAGGTCGGGGAGCTGCTGGCGCGCTTCCCGGTCGCCCTGCTCGCGCGGGCTACGGTCCCACCACTGTCGCGGGAGGGCTCGCGGGCCGCGGCTCCTCGCCGGGTGGGATGAAAGGACAGCCGCCGAAGCGCCCCTCGACCGAGCCCTTGCCGGCCAACCCGTCGTAGTGGCCGTCGAACCAGCCGCCGAGGAGCACGGGGCCGGCCGTCCCTGCCGTCGCCGTGGTCTGCTGGATCTCCAGGCTGACCTCGCCCGTGGAGCTGATGAGCGCCCCCGTGCGGCTGCGGCCGGTCACGAAGAGCTTGCCGTGGTAGGGACCCTTCCCCTGGAAGTCCTCGATGCGCACGACGACGGCCGGCAGGTCCGCATCGCCGGTGCGCAGATTGAGCTGCAGGCCATGGCGATCGTGCACCACACAGCGGGTGTCGCTCCGCCCTTCGTAGGTCTGCCGTCCCTTGGCCACCAGCACGGCGCCGCGGTCGCCCGGCCGCCAGGCCCAGCGGGCGGGGGGCTCGGACCCCGCGAGCGGCGGTCCGGAGGCGTTCAGGCGCGGCGGCTCCTCGGCGCCGCAGCCCCACCAGGTCAGCAAGCTCAGGAGCAGAATGGATGCAGTTCGTCCGCTCATCGGTCACACTTCCCCTGCAGAAAGAGTGCCACGATCAGCGCTTGGTGAGAACCCCGTAGAGAAAAGAAAGGAAGGCGAGGACCATCAGCCAGGTGCCATAGAGCGCCCGCGGCTGGTCCACATGAAGCATCACGCCGCCGATGAGGAGCGCCGCCGAGACGATCATCCAGGACAGGCGGAGGATCGAGCGCTCCAGGCGCTGCAGGGTGCGCCGGGCCTCGGGAGAGAAAGACGCCTGCACGACCATCTGGCCGCGTTCGGCGCGGGTGAGGAAGGTCTCGAGCTGGCGCGGCAGCCCGAGGAGGGACCTCCCCTGGATCGCCAGCTTCCCCAGGAGGCCGCGCCAGTCGCCGCGCAGCTCCTCGGCGGCGAGCCGCTCGGCGAACGGGACCGTCTCGGACCACGGATCGAACTCCGGATCCAGATAGGTCGCCATGCCGGCCAGGAGGCCCACGGCCCGGGTGGCGAACAGGAGGTCGACCTGGACCTGGAAGGGGATCTGATAGAGGAGGTCGCGGTACTCGCGGAAGAAGTAGCTGGCTTCGGAGAAGGCGACCTCGCGGAGGCTGCCGATGCTCACCCCCCAGAAGCGTGCGAACAGGGCCTCATGGACCTCCTCGAGCCGCCGCAGGTCCGCGCCCGGCAGGAGGACGCCCGCGGCCACATAGGACTGGACGATGCGGGAGGCGTCGCGCGTGCCCAGCCCGATCGCGTACTCGCGCAGAGCGCCGCGCAGCCGCTCGGGGATCGCCGCGACCATCCCGAAGTCGACGAAGACGATCTGAAATGCCCGTGGACCGGCGCCGGGAGGAGGCGGCGGCACCGGATCCTCCGGCCGGAACGGCGCCTCGCCGCCGGCGGGCAACGGCCGGACGAACAGATTTCCCGGATGCGGATCGGCGTGCACGAAGTGGTGCACGAAAATCTGCTCCATGTAGATCCGGTAGAGAGTGCGCGCCACCTCGGAGCGTGAGATGCCGGCCCGTTCCAGGGCGGGCAGATCGCCGATCTTGAGGAAGCCCACGTCCTCCAGGGTGAGAGTGCGCCGGGCGCTCCACTCCCAGTGCACGCTGGGGATGCAGACCCGCGGATCTCCCGCGAAATCGCGCGCGAAGCGCTCGGCATTGCGCCCCTCGGCCGCCAGATCGAGCTCGCCGCGGGTGGTGGTGACGATCTCGCCGGC